>Ga0182744_1000056_pt1 | contig 131686 bp, 130 predicted proteins | sample eDN3rd30CKraftMG_FD_128525 | JGI IMG/M metagenome (GOLD analysis project Ga0182744, IMG submission 128525) | Enriched Miracle-Growth compost microbial communities from Emeryville, California, USA - eDNA 3rd pass 30_C Kraft MG (version 2) (version 2) ... | reverse complement strand
TAGAATACCGCTCTTTGCAAGCCGACGTGGTGGAATTGGTAGACACGCTATCTTGAGGGGGTAGTGGCGAAAGCTGTGCGAGTTCGAGTCTCGCCGTCGGCACCAAGACATAAAATCAGGCCGTTTCATAACGACTGATGTAGTACCGGAAACCCGCATGAACATTAGCCTCATGCGGGTTTTTTGCGTTCACAGCGTCTCAGTGAGCTTCGGTAAATCTCCGCTTTTTTGGTATGCGTTTTGGTATGTTAAAACTCACATACCATAGGATTGCCCATTTAGAGACCCGATATGCCAAAAACCCCTACGCAATTGTCCGATCTGGCGGCCCGCAAGGCCAAGTCGAAAGACATCGTCTATACCTTACCTTCGGGGCGAGGCCTATTTCTTCTCGTGCAGCCGACAGGCATCAAACAATGGATGGTCAGGTTTCAGACCCCTGAAGGCAAACGTGGCAACCGCGTTATCGGCGTTTATCCTGACATGGGGATCGCCGATGCGCACAAAGCAGCGGACGAATTGCGCCAGCGGGTCCGCATGGGCGAGCCGCCAGAGGGAATGTATGACCGACGGCGTGCTGAAATGGCCTCCAAGTCTAAAGAAGAAGCCGAAGTTGAACGTCTCGCCGAAGAGGCACGGAAGCATTCATTCACCGTCATTTCGGATGCATGGTTGGATGATCGCAAGTCGGGTTGGGCTCCTGCAACCTACGACAAGTCGGTTTTTATTGTTCAGAAGCGTCTGCAGCCGCTGCTCGGCCGGGCTGACATGCGAACGCTCGCAAGCAAGGACGTGGTGCCGGTTTTGGTTGATCTGGCGACTGCGAGCCCGTCCATTGCTGTAAAGGCTCGCCAATGCCTGAATGGCATCGTTGATTACTGTATCGTGCGTGGTATTCGCGGCGACGACCAGCTTTTGAGACTGCAACGCGCCTTGCCCCGGCACCGAGGAAGCCATATTCCCGCCGTCACTAAAATTCAGGGCGTAGGGCCGTTAATACGGGCCATCCAAGGGTATGAGGGCAGGGTGGTGCGCGGGGGGTTGCTGCTGGCCGCTTATACAGCTTGCCGGCCCGGCGTAGTGGCATCAGCCCGCTGGGCCGAGATGGATCTAGAGCGAGCTGAATGGTGTATTCCTGCCGTCAAGATGAAAACTCGGATCGAGCATGTGGTCAGCCTACCGAAGCAGGCCATGGAAATGTTGAACGAGATGCGCCAGTATGGCGGTGGCGAATATGTCTTTCCAGGCGTCGGAAAACGAGGCAATCCCCATTTGCACCGCGATGCATTGAGTAAGGCGCTTCGGGATATGGGGTTTCAAGGACAGCACGCAACCCATGGCTTCAGAGCAATGTTGCGCACGGTAGCGCGTGAGCGCCTGAAGATCGATATTGATGTACTGGAGGCCCAGCTGGCTCATGCCAAGGCAGACGAGATTCAGGCCGCCTACGACCGGGCTCGGTTTGAGGACGAGCGGCGTGTTGTTATGCAAGTGTGGGCGGACTTCCTGCATGAGCAGGCTGAATCCGCCAAGGTACTGCAGATGAAACGCGCATAGAACTCGAGGGGTCAGCAGGCAAGCGCCTTGTTACGCTCGATCAGCGCGTGCACGCTGGCTGCTGTGATGCCGCTGGACCGTTTGCCTATCTTGATCAGTACTAGCTCGCCTTCGTTGACCAGCCGATAGATAGTTGATCGGGATACGCCAAGCTTGGCTTCGGCCGTGTGAATCCGGTAAACAAGCGCTTGATCGGGCGGTTGTTGGTCATGGTATCTGGTTGACGGGTGGCCAAAAAATTGTGACTGGACCTGCTGTTCCTTCATTTCTTCCTCCGTTAGACCTTGGGAAGCACCCTGGGAGAATGGGGTTCAGGATGCTTTCCAAAGCAGGCGCGACTGGCGCCTTCGTGGACGGCCCTCCAAGATGCCGCGATGGGGGCCGCGTGCTTCGATCATTCTCGGCGGAGCCCGCCGCTGGCCCGCTGTTGCGGTTCGGCGGGATGCTGAGAACTGCGGTCTTTGCCGCTGTCATCAACGGATTACGCGCCATCCGTCGAGGGTGGCCTGCCTTTAGTGGCAGTGCCGGCGTCCGTGGGTACGGATCGTCACCAGCTTCCCCCAGTTTGCGCCAGTCGCTACCGGCCCAGAGGAGTGATGGTTTTTCACCTGTTTTGCTCCTACCCAGGTGCCTGTCGCCCCGCAAGATGCTGACGACTCGGGTAGCCGCGCACTCGCACCGCCCGTCGTGGGGCAGGGCGCGGTATTCATCGGTGTTGCGTTGTTAAAGAGCAGGCTTGATGCAATCATTACGTATCTATTTAGAAGAGTCAATACAAAACTAATATAAATGAGTCATATGGGTCATGTGAATTTGTAGGGAGGGCGCCTCATGTGATCCGGAATGAATCAAAGCGAATCGCTCTGACCCTTTGTGGGCTGAAGGCAGTGCGCGGGCTTTGTGTAGCTTTTCAGCGACCGCGACGTTTGGCTACGGTGACTCGCTTCAGCGGCTGTTTAGCTGCCCGATTCTGTTTTGCCGTCGCCGTTGTCCTTGCCATGCTTCGCAAGTTTCATCTCGATGTAATCGCCAATGTCTTCCAAGACCAGCATTGGCAGCTTTGATACGGAGTCCCTAGATATTCCTGGCCATGGCCACTCATCCTCGAACATTTCCCCTTGTCCGGTCACGAGCCACTCGGCGCGGACTCGAAGGGCTGCAGCGATCCATACTATGTGGCGTGAGGACTCGCTTCGGCCGCTTTCTATATGTGCGATGGCACCCTGGGTCAGGGGAGCCTGAACCAAGCCGGCCAATGCTTCTTGGGTTAGGCCTCGTTTCGTACGTGCGATACGTAGGCGCTCGCCGATGCTCATGATGTGGAGGGTCAGGGAGTTATTCCAGTAGTTTGATACATTATGGCATGAGAATGAATCAATATATGACTGCAAATAAAATACATATCTAATAAAACTGCGCGATTAATCATATGACTGACTCCGCCTTGGGTCATTGTGACATTTAACGGCACAGCATGAGAGGCAAAGATTGTAAAGCCAACGGCCTTTCGTTATGGGAGACCGCATTACCAGTCGTCAGCATGCAGCGCGCCGTGCCGAATTGGCGGCCAATCAGCTGAACGCACATGGAAATATTGGTTATGAGTATCCGCTTTCTGCTTTAGACCGCCGTTCTGGAGCGGAGATAGACTCGCTTTCGGCACGATGCGATACGAGCCATAGGGGCTCAAGCGTGCTGCTAGCGTACCGAATGTTGCGCCGCTGGAAATACTACTTCGAACCGGGTTGCGTCGGCGGTCGAGCTGGCGCTGACTCGACCCCCATGGGCCTCTACAATTGTTTTCACGATAGCTAATCCAAGTCCCGAGCCTTCACTGCTGCGCTGGCGCGATGAATCCGGCCTATAGAATCGTTCGAAAATATGGGTGAGGTGCTCCGGAGTTATGATCGGCCCTGGGTTCGCGATACAAACGCTTGCCTTGTCGGCGACGAGATTGAGCAATACCGTAACGCTGCGTCCACGCGGCGCGTAGCGAATGGCGTTCGACAATAGATTACTCAGCGCTCGGCGTATCATGAGTCTGTCCCCACGGACGAGTACTGGGCCGCCGACAGCATGCAGTTGCACTTCGCGTTCTTCGGCCCAGGCACTAAAGTAATCAAATAGCATTTTGATCTCGGCTTCGAGGTCAATCTCAACAAGCTCAGGTTTAAGTAAATTGTTGTCGGCCTGAGCTAGAAACAGCATATCGCCAACCATTTTGGCCATGCGCTCGTACTCTTCTAAGTTCGAATACAGGATCTCCCGGTACTGTTCGACGCTGCGGGATTGAGAAAGCGCGACCTCAGTTTGGGTTTTGAGGTTCGTGATGGGGGTTCGAAGCTCGTGCGCGATGTCACCTGAAAAATCGGAGAGACGGCGGAAGACGTCCTCAAGCCGCTCAAGCATTCCGTTGAAAGACATTGCAAGCCCGACCAGTTCAGTAGGAACGGCGTGTGGTTCGAGTCGTATATGCAGCTGATCCGACCTGATTTTTCCGATTTCGCGGCTGATGCGCCGTATCGGTGCATGGCCTTGGTGCACAGCGAACCATGTAGCCAAAATCGCAATGAGACAGGCCGCCACTGTGATGATTCGGAGGTAGTCCCGAAAGCTGTCCAGATAGTGCAGATGGAAATTGATGCCCGTGGCCACGGCGATGGTTAAGGTGCTCCGCGCAGGGAAACTGTCCGTTCCGGTCCGTAGTACAGCTCCTCGAAACGTCTCGCCGTGATCTTGCCATATGCCAACCGTGTCAATAGTGATTTTCTCTACAGGCTGGGCGATTTGAGCAAACCTGTCCAAATTGGATCCCGGCGTAGCATAGATCATCGCACCGGAGTCCGAGGAGATACGATATTGAGCGTTATGGTGGCCGGACACGGCATTGGCAAGCCGCTGATTCAACTCGGCACGTGCCATATCAGTCGGTAGCGTGGCTAGCGTGTGCTTTAAGGCCTGAACGACCGCATTCAGTTCATCAACATCTTGCTGAATAAAGTGGTTGTTGATTGACCGCTCTACGATCCAGCCGAATGTGAGTAGTACGACTGTTATCACCGCCCCAATAGAAACGGTAAGCCGTACAGCTAGGGATGCCGGCCGTCTTTTCATCAGCTATTCGGGGAGCGTCACGTCCAGCATGTAACCCATGCCGCGTACCGTGTGGATAAGCTTAGGATCAAAATCGTCATCGATTTTGGCGCGCAGGCGTCGGATCGCGACATCAATGACATTGGTGTCGCTGTCAAAGTTCATGTCCCACACCTGGGAAGCAATCAACGAGCGAGGCAGTACTTCGCCTTGACGACGTACCAAGAGTTCCAACAAGGCAAACTCTTTGTTCGTAAGATTAATACGCACGCTTTTGCGCTGAGCTCGACGTCGAGGAATATCGAGAACGAGATCAGCGATCTGTAACTGATCCTGGAAGGCGGGAGCGGCGCCCCGCCTTAATAACGTACGTACACGCGCTAGGAGCTCTGAAAAAGCGAACGGTTTTACCAAGTAATCGTCTGCGCCCAGCTCCAGCCCTTTGACGCGGTCTTCTACACTATCCCGGGCAGTCAGAAATAATACCGGCGTCGACGATTTCGCATCGCGTAGAGCCTGGACGATACGCCAACCGTCCACATCGGGCAGCATAACGTCCAAGATAATCAAATCATAAGAGCCAGTCAGGGCCAAATGATGTCCGTCCAAGCCAGTGCGCACGAGGTCCACAACGAAGCCGGACTCGACTAGCCCTTGGCGTACATAATCACCGGTTTTGGTCTCGTCTTCGACCAACAGCAATTTCATGGGTTCGGTCCTGTAGATCCATCGGTTATCACGAAAAGAAGAGCGCTTTGCCGTCCATTGTTAGACTTTAGTGCCATGGCGCTGACGGCAACATGACGTCAGCATTACAAAATTGTAATGCTACGGTAGAAGCCGTCACCGGTAGAGCTGGGTTTGAACGAAAATGCTAGCTTCTGCAGGCAAATTACTGCCCGTACGGCATCCAAGTTGCTGCACGAGGAAAGTGGCGCCGCATGACGGCGGTCACATGATGATCACACCTCAACCTTGTTGGAGATCGATATGCCTCATGAAAAGTTTCAATCCTGCATAGACGCTTGTTATGCCTGCGCTACGGAGTGCGACCACTGCGCAGCCTCATGCCTGGGGGAACAAGATGTTAAAGCTATGGCGCGCTGCATAAAGCTGGATATGGATTGCGCACAAATTTGCCGCCTGGCGGCCAGTTATATGGCCAGGGGCAGTGAATTCGCCCAAGCCCTTTGCCGTCTGTGCGCTGATGTCTGCCAAGCTTGCGGTGATGAATGCGCAAAACACCAAATGGATCACTGCCAGCGTTGCGCCGAGGCTTGCCGCAGATGTGCTGAAGAGTGCAGGCGGATGGCGCAGATGGCCTGAGCGGCCTAGCAACCAGGATCGCTACCCGCACGAGCGGTGCGGGCAAACGAACAAATTGAGGCCAGGGCGCATCATTGCACCTTGGCCTTTTAAACTTTACGCGACGGACTGTAACCCGCCTCGCGAATAGCTTGTTCTACTACGTCTGCGTCGGGAACCCCCTCCACGCGCACGGCATGCTCGGGCAGGTCAACCGAAATGATAGCCTCGGGTGCGGCGTCTTTGACAGCGGCGGTAACGGCGCCCACGCAGTGCCCACAGGTCATATCGTTTACTTCAAACTGAATCATTTTTTCCCTCTATTGGTAATTCGCCGAGCCGGATAACTACAGGATAAACATTCCCACAGTGGCAATGTCAACGGATATGGTGTTTTTTGCCGCCTCTTGCAAATAGAACGGGACTTTGCCCCGGACAGGGTGAAGCGATGTGGTGCTTCATACATATCGCAACAAATTTATTACCTCTGTGGCGTTCTTTTTAAAGATGACAAAGATGTAATGCCCGCGCAACCTTTCTGACAGCGACGGACCGTTACAGTAGGCTCATCGCCAGATAGAGTTCAAGCGACGCAAGTGCAAGGAGAGCTGATAATGAAATGCGATGTGAAGACGATGTTGAAAGGCGGTCTCGGGCTTGCCGCGTTGATTGCAGTGGCGTACGCGGCCCTGCCTGTCGCGCGGGAGTGGATCGCTGCGCTGAGCCCATTCTTATTCTTTTTGATCTGTCCGTTGATGATGCTTTTCATGATGAAAGGCATGCAGTCGTGCCATAGCGATAGCGATTCAAAGAACGGTGGACCCACTCAAGCACAAATACCGGAAGGGACTAATGCTGGCGGGCACTCACGTCCGCCAGCTCCAGCGAACCGCTTTGATGCTTGAGCAGACCGTGAGAACCAGACTCACGCGAATAGTCATCCTAGTACTAGCGGCAATTGGGTTGGTCGCTATTTTGGCTTTCGTTTTCATGGGCATCATGATGTTCTGGATGATGAGTGGTTGAAGTGAAATTTATTCGTTTCTTGACAGCCCTGCTCGTACTGGCACTGGCCTGGCTACCTGGAATTAGTCCGGCGAAATTCTCTGCAATAGCTGCCAGCTCCACGAGTATTACCGCCTCAAACTCTGCGTCCCCGGCTCAGGGAATCTTCGATTCATTTCGCGGTTGGTTTAGTGATGAGGGAGCTAACCAAGAGCTGCTGCCGCCAGACGAAGCGTTCAAAATTGCGGTGAGGTCCAGCAACGCCGATACGCTAGTCGCTACACTCACTGCGGCAGACGGCAAAGGAAAGTATGCGTGTATCGTCTCGCTGGCCACGTCAAGCTTGATCACAGCGGACCAGATTCGGCAGCAATTGAGCATTCACGATGAACTTGTCCATGCAACCGTGGAAATAAACCTGCTGCATACATGAGAACCAGGCGTAGCCGTTCAGCGTCGCCTAGGTACATCTGTTCTTACATGGTGAGGTGTTCGTACAGAATGACGGTACCGACACCTATCAACGCCAATCCGCCAAGAATCTCCGCCCACTTGCCGGCCACATTGCCGATCAACCGGCCGATCATGACACCCAGCGTCACCATTAGGAACGTTGCTAAGCCAATGGCCGCGGCGGTGATCAGAATATTATTATCGATAAAGGCGAGACTAACACCCACGGCCATCGCGTCGATGCTGGTGGCGAACCCCGTGGCGGCAAGTAACCAAAACGAATGACGGATCGCAGGAGTGGCTTCGGGCTCGTCAGCCCGAAGGCCGGTGCGAATCATCAATGCGCCCAAGACCAGGAGGAGGGCGAAAGCGATCCAGTGATCCCAGTCCGCAACGAACTCAGCAGCGATGGAGCCTAGCGCCCAACCGATCAATGGCGTGACGGCTTCGATCACACCGAAAATAATACCCGTGCGCAGCGCTTCCGATAGGCGAGGATTGCGAAGGGCGGTACCTTTGCCCACAGCGGCCGCAAATGCGTCGGTTGACATGGCTAGTGCTAAGACCATGGTAGAGAGAAAATTCATGGGGTGTTCCAGCCGAGCGACACATGGACTTCCCAGTACGGCTCGGCTGCGCACTGGAAGAGTCTATGGTCTCGCCATGCCTTTCGGCCGGCTGCGCCATGGCATTAAGGCCAAGAATGTTGACGCAGCCCTTTCGCGCGAAGTCGAAAGTAGGCTACTCCCCAAAGAGGAAGCGGAATTCTACCACTCGTATCACGCTAAACAGAGTCCGCAAATGAAATCCGCCGCGAATTCCAGATTACAGAAAAGTAATGGAGCCGTCATTCGTGTGACAGCCGTACTTGATTAAAGTTAGGAATAGCAATTTGTCGGTTCGCCCAGAATGCGGCAGACGAAGCTCCGATCAACGATTCATTACAGGATTTCCCCGCGTGAAACGCTCAACTACGCTAGCCGTTCCCCTCCCGGCCATACCTCGTCGCCGTTTTGTGCAAGGCCTTGTGGCCGGCGGCGTGTTGCTGGGCTTGTCGCCATTTGCCCGTGCCGCTGGAATGCAATCGGGACGAACTAGTACGGGTTCTGCGGCGATACTGAGTGGGACCGAATTTAATCTGGAGATCGATGAATCACCTGTGAATTTCACTGGTACGCCGCGTATGGCGACGACGGTCAATGGCTCGCTCCCGGCGCCCACGTTGCGTTGGCGCGAAGGCGATACCGTCACTATTCGCGTCAAGAACCGCCTGAACGAAACCACCTCAATCCATTGGCACGGCATCATCCTGCCGTTTCAGATGGACGGAGTGCCCGGGATTAGTTTCGCGGGAATTCCGCCGGGCGAAACGTTCACGTATCAGTTCAAAGTACAGCAAAGCGGCACGTATTGGTATCACTCGCACTCGGGCATGCAGGAGTCCACCGGGGTCTATGGGGCGATCATTATCGACCCGGCACAGACTAACTCCATACGGGCTGATCGAGAGTATGTCGTCCAACTCTCTGACTGGACCGACGAGGATCCGATGCGGGTTCTGGCCAAGCTCAAGATGCAGGGCGACTACTACAACTACAACCAGCCTACGGCGGTCGATTTCTTTCAAGACGCCTCCCAGATGGGTCTGAAAGCGGCTATCGACAAGCGCAAGATGTGGAACGAGATGCGCATGAGCCCCACGGATTTGGCCGATCTGTCCGCGAACGTGCTGACCTACCTGATGAATGGTACGACGCCGGCGGGCAACTGGACGGGGCTATTCCGGCCTGGAGAGCGGGTGCGGCTGCGCTTTATCAATGGCGCGGCTAATACTTTCTACGATGTACGCATCCCAGGCCTTCAGTTGACTGTCGTTCAAACCGACGGGGTCAATGTGGAGCCCGTTACGGTAGACGAGTTTCGATTCGGGCCCGGGGAAACCTACGATGTATTGGTACAACCGAAGGACGACGCTTACACCGTTTATGCGCAAGCAATGGACCGGACAGGGTACGCGCGCGGTACGCTAGCCACGCATGCTGGTCTCGAAGCGCCAGTGCCGGCGCTTGACCCCGTGGAATGGTTGACCATGGCGGACATGATGGGCGCTATGGGCGGAGGCATGGCAGGAATGAGCCATGGCGCGGCTAGCCAATCGTCCGGTGGCATGAGCCATGGAGGCATGACCGGAATGGGCCACGGCAAAATGGCTGGGATGAATCACGGCAGCATGCAAAGTATGAATCACGCAGGTATGTCAGGCATGGACCATGGCGCTATGTCTGCTGCCGGCGCCAGCACCCAAGTACGCCACGCCAGGACCGAGTATGGGCCCAGCATTGATATGCGGGTCGATATGCCGCGCACCAACCTGGACGATCCCGGCATTGGGCTGCGTAATAACGGCCGACGCGTGCTAACGCTGTCCGATTTGCACACCGTGGGTGGCCCAATGGATCCGCGCGGCGCAGAACGTGAAATCGAGCTGCACCTAACCGGAAATATGGAGCGCTACACCTGGTCGTTCGATGGCGTGGAGTTCGGAAAATCAACCCCGGTTCATTTCCGTTACGGCGAACGCGTCAGGGTCATCTTGCATAACGACACCATGATGACGCACCCCATGCATTTGCACGGCATGTGGAGTGAACTGGAAACGCCGGACGGCCAATTTCAGGCCCGGCGCCACACCATCCCGGTGCAGCCTGCGCAGCGTATCAGCTTTCTCGTGACCGCCGATGTGCTCGGACGCTGGGCATGGCACTGCCATCTGATGCTGCACATGGATGCAGGGATGTTTCGCGAAGTGGTGGTGGCATGAAGACAATGAACGACACGTTAGGCATCCTGGTCATGAACAATCAATTGAAGAAGAAGTTTCTTGCGGCGACCATCGCTACAGTGGGAGTAATGCCCGTGCTTGCCTATGCGCAGACGCACGCCGGTCATGCCGGCCATACCGCGGCACCGCCCGCGACAAGCTCGCCGGCGACGGCTTCGGGCATGAATCATGGCTCTATGAACATGTCCGATAAGGATCATGGCTCCACGGGTATGCCGAGCATGGATCACGGTTCGATGGTCATGCCCGGTATGGACCATGGCGCGGGGAAAGCGCCAGCTCAGGATCATGACGACATGAAAATGCCCATGAAGCAGGCTGACCCGCTCAAGAACACTTCCGCCATGCCGGGAATGTCGCACGGTCAGTCCGACTCTAATGCGCCAATCCCTGCACACAATATGGGTGCCATGGACCGTGGCGGTGGCGAAATGGATCATGGCGATATGCAGATGCAGGGCGGCTCGCCGCCGCCGGACGCTCGCGATCCGGACGCCTACTCCGATGGCTACGTCCGCAATGCCGGCAAGTATGCGTTGCCGCCGTCAGATGCGCTAATCATGTCCGACATGCACAACTTCGGCTCCGTCAATTTTGACCGGTTGGAGTACGTCAGGGCACGCGGCGAGGAATGGGCGGCCTATGAGGGCGAGGCCTGGTACGGCAGTACCTACAACCGCGCCGTGATCAAGGCCGAAGGCGAAGTGGCGAGCGGTAAGCTGCAAGAATCTGAGACGCAGCTTTTGTGGCGCCATGTAGTTTCTACGTTTTGGGATACGGAGCTGGGCTTTCGTTTCGATCATGGCCAAGGCGTGCCGAACCGGGAATGGTTGGCATTTGGCTTTAAAGGGTTAGCGCCTTACTGGTTTGAAGTCGATGCCACCGCCTATGTTGGCTCGAGCGGCCGTACCGCTTTGGAGCTGAAGGCCGAGTACGACATCCTGTTGACTCAGAAGCTGTATCTGCAACCCAGCGTCGAAGTGAATTTCTATGGCAAGGACGATGAACGCTGGGGCATTGGCAGCGGCTTGACAGACGGCACGGCGGGCTTGCGCCTCAAGTATGAAGTCACGCGTCAGTTCGTCCCGTACGTGGGCGTCGAATGGTCCAGCAAGTTTGGAAAAACGGCGGATTACGCACGGGCAGCGGGCGACTCCAAGCAGGAAACTCGCTTTGTGGCCGGTTTGAGCTTTCGCTTCTGAAGTCGCCTTTCACCTTTTCACATGGGCAGCTTGAAAGGGCCGCCTGCTAAAACAAATCTCAAGAGAGTATTGATATGAAAAAGACCCTTTCTATTCTGGCTTTGAGCGTACTGCCGACCCTCGCATTGGCTGCCGGCAACCATGGCGGGGGGCATGGCGCACCGGCGCATGGCATGCCCGGTCACGATATGTCTACCATGTCGAATGCACCTTCGCCAACTGGTCAGCCGGGCGATCCGGCTAAAGTTACGCGCACGATTGAACTGACGATGGACGATACCATGCGGTTTACGCCTGGTGACATCCAGGTCCGCGCTGGCGAGACAGTTCGTTTCTTTATCAAGAATACGGGGAAAATCCCTCATGAAATGGTGATCGGGTCCATTGCCGATATGAAGGCCCATGCGGCCGAGATGCAGAAGATGCCGGGGATGCAGCATTCGGAACCGAATATGATTACATTGGACCCGGGTAAGATTGGCGGCTTGGTGTGGCAGTTCGACCAGGCGGGCACTGTCGATTTCGCTTGCCTGATTCCGGGTCACATGGAAGCTGGAATGGTCGGCAAGGTAAAAGTCAGCTGATCTAGCGCATTCAAATGACACGGAGAAAAAAATTGGTCTTTGGAGTGGTTGGCGTCGTCATAATCGGCGCCGCCGCCGTCCTTTACAGCACGATTCGGCCATCTGGCCCGGCATTCATCGACCCTGCGGACCAATCCCTTGTGATGCAGGGCAAGGCGATCTATGCGAACAATTGCGCAGCCTGCCATGGCGAGGCCCTGCAAGGCCAGCCGAACTGGCGTGAACGTATGTCCAATGGCAGGCTGCCTGCACCGCCGCATGACAAGAGCGGCCATACCTGGCACCATCCCGATGCGATGTTGGTCGATATGGTGAAAAACGGTCTGGTCCCTGGGAAGACAGCACCTCCAGGCTATGTAAGCGACATGCCCGCGTATCGCGACATCCTCAGCGACCAACAGATCATTGCGGTACTGACTTATATCAAAAGCACTTGGCCTCCTAAAGTTCTAGAGGCACAGAAGGAAGTTACTTTGCAACGGCAGAACTAAGCTGCTTGGTTGTGGTCTTTATCTATACTATGAATCATTCAAGATCTACATTTTTGCTGGAGCAGGTTTCATGAAACTATGGCTAACAGCGGCTGCCTTATCTGTCGCGTCATCCTTTGCACAGGCTGCCGGCACGGCCATTACCGTATATCAGGACCCCAATTGCGGCTGCTGCACCGGATGGGTCGAGCATATGCGGGATGCTGGCTTTGATGTTACGGCGATCAAAACAGCCGACATGGCTTCAGTCAAGCAAAAACTCGGTGTGCCACCAAAGCTTGGATCGTGCCATACAGGCGTGGTAAACGCCACCGGCCAGATCATAGAAGGGCATGTGCCCGCCAATGCAGTCAACAAGTTGCTCGCTGACTCGTCGGTGAAGGGCGTGTCGGCGCCTGGCATGCCGTTGAATGCGCCGGGCATGGGGGAGCTGGACGGCAATTTAGTTACTGTCGACTTTAACGGTAAACCATTTTCTAAGGACTAAAATCTACAGACGAGCAACGATATAGCCGGGTACGCCACGATTGGTACGCATTTGCTGCTCTGACGCTGGAAGACACTACACCTCCACACCTACATCTCTCTTGCGCCACAAGTTCAAGCCGGTTCGTGAAAAGTCAATTTTCTGAATTTAGGAGATCAAAATGAATATGAAAGCACTATTTATTGCGCCCGTTACGGCGCTCTTGTTGGGCGTGAGCGGTGCAGGAGTAGCAGCGACTCCCAGCGGCGATGGCACATCCACGGGCATGAAAGCTGAACCAGGCATGATGCATAATGGTGACGCGAGCCAGATGGGCCAGATGAAGCCAGGTAGGATGAAAGATCACGGCATGATGGGCGACGGCATGATGGGCGGCGGCATGATGGGGATGATGGGCAGTTGCCCTATGATGGGTGCCGCCGGCGGCGCCAATAGCAAAGTGATGATGCAGATGCATGGCGAGATGATGCGTGCCATGGGTGACATCATGATTAAGTATGCCGATAAACTTGAAGTGCCATCCTCGCCTCAATAACGAGATCTGAGTTCGAACCAAAGAGCTGTCAAGAAAGCTATTTCGATGGCTTTGGATGCGCTGCGAGCCGTTCATGGGGCGTCGGCTACCAAATGCCGGCGCTAACCGAAGACCGCCTCCCGCATCGTCCTTGGAAACGATGGAGCGATCGCTTGAGCAAGCCATTTACCTTCGGCACCCTGCGTACTTCGCTTTGCATTGATGAGCAGTGGGTGATCACAGTCGCCAATGCGATTGCCAGAGCGCTTGAGGCCAGCACGACGCTGGAGACCTGGGTCAGCGCATCGTCGGCTGATGCAGAGTTTCCGGCATTCAATCCTGTGCAGTTACCCAGGCAGTCAATGAGTATTGTTGCTTAGAACCTTTCCTGTGACTTCGTTCAGGCTCACTTGCGGCTCAGATGCGGATTTATTTCTCGAGATCCTTGATAAGCGCTTTCATTTCTTCGATTTCCCTGCGCTGTGACTCGATGATTTGACCGGCCAGTTCACGAACGCGAGGATCAGAGAGGGTCGCCCGTTCGCTGGTCAAGATCGCGATGGAGTGATGCGGAATCATCGCCTTCATCCAGGAAACATCCTCAATGGTTGACTGACTTCGCACAAGCCAGAGTGCAAGCGCAAATACTATTGCACTGGCGACAAAAATCGCACTGTTCACGCGACGACTTCGGTGCATATGGAGCATGAAGGCCAACATGATGATTGCCATCGCGGCGCCCATCATGAATGCCATATACACGCGCGTTTCACTGAAAAAGACGTCGGCCAGCTCATACGTATTTAGATACATAAGGCCGAACATCACGATCGTTGAAGTAGCGACCATGGCGGCAAACCGAAGGTATTGGCGCATGGCTGATCTCCTGTTTTACGTAAAGATTTGCTATTTCTCCAAACACGTCAGCTTTGGCTACTTGCTAAGTTCAAGTGCCACCGACTCACGCGACGCGTTGCACTTCAGGTAGACTTTCGAAGCCTAAGGGCATTGAAAACGACCGATGCTGAACTCAGACTCATCGCCAATGCCGCGAACATGGGTGAAAGCAACAGCCCGACAAACGGGTACAAGACCCCAGCGGCCAAGGGCACCCCAAGAGCGTTGTAAACGAATGCGAAGCCGAGATTTTGCTTCATATTGGCGATTGTTTTGTCCGAGAGGTGGCGCGCAATCGAGATGCCGCGCAAGTCTCCCTTGACCAGCGTGACCTGCGCGCTGTTCATCGCCACGTCGGTTCCGGTACCCATCGCAATCCCGACATCCGCTTTGGCTAGGGCAGGTGCGTCATTAATGCCGTCGCCGGCCATCGCAACAACTCGGCCTTCTGCTTGAAGTTTGCTGACCAAATCCAGCTTGTCGGCCGGCTTCACTTCACCGTGAACCTCGTCAATTCCTAATTGCTGTGCCACAGCTTTAGCCGTCGAAATGCCGTCGCCTGTTGCCATGATGACGCGGATCCCAGCCGCCTTGAGATCCTTCACGGCTTCCGGTGTGCTTTTCTTGATTGGATCAGAGACGGCCAGCAAGCCTATTAATTGACCGTCTGTTGACAAATACATGACGCTTGCACCCTTGGTGCGCAACGATTCGGCGGTACTGGCCATGATCGTAACGTTAACGTTTTCTTGGTCCATGAGAGCGGTGTTGCCGAGGGCGAGGTGCTTACCGTCGACCTGGCCCCGCACCCCAATACCGCTACCCGATTCGAACTCGTTGACGGCACTGAGGCTTAAGCCTTGCTCACGCGCTGCGCTAACAATGGCGTCTGCTAGCGGATGTTCACTGCCTTGATCAAGGCTAGCCGCCAGACGCAGCACTTCGGCAGCCTCTGTGTCGCCTGCCGGAATGGCCTGCTCGAACGCAGGGCGGCCTTCCGTCAAGGTGCCGGTCTTATCGACGATAAGGACATCGACTTTACGTAGGTTCTCGATGGCTGCTGCATCGCGAAACAGCACGCCCTGGGTGGCGCCACGGCCGGTTGCCACCATAATGGACATGGGCGTGGCCAAGCCCAGGGCACATGGGCAGGCGATGATCAGTACAGCTACGGCGTTAATCAGGCCATATACCCAGCTCGGTTGCGGCCCAAAAGTACCCCAAACAAAAAACGTGATGATGGCGATGACGACGACTGCCATCACAAAATAACCAGCCACTTGATCTGCCATGCGTTGCATCGGTGCGCGGGAGCGCTGCGCTTGTGCGACGAGCTGCACGATCTGCGAAAGCACGGTCGCTGAGCCGACCTTTTCAGCTCTAATTATTAGCGAGCCGGATGTGTTCATCGTCGCGCCAATCACTTTGTCACCAGCGCGCTTGCTCACCGGCAGAGGTTCGCCCGTGAGCATGGATTCATCCAGCGAACTCGCACCATCTTCGACGACGCCATCAACGGGGACCTTCTCCCCGGGACGCACGCGCAAGCGATCGCCTTCATGCACGTGCGTCAGGGGTACATCTTCTTCTGATCCATCCGCGTTGATCCGGCGGGCTGTTTTGGGTGCGAGTCCCAGCAGTGATTTGATGGCAGCTGACGTCTGCGAACGCGCCCGCAGTTCCAGGATCTGGCCAAACAGAGTCAAGGAAATGATGACCACTGCGGCTTCAAAGTAAACAGCCACACGCCCCATGGACATGAACGTTTCGGGAAAAACGTCCGGTACGATTGTCGCCACTACGCTGTAGACAAACGCGGCGCCTGTACCCAGGCCAATGAGCGTCCACATATTGGGGCTACTGTTGATAACGGATTGCCAGCCGCGTACGAAGAAGGGCTGGCCGGCCCATAGCACCACGGGTATAGATAACACGAGTTCGATCCATGTCTGGGCGCTCATGCTGAACCAGCCAAGCTGCGGGCCGAACATGGCCAGCACGGTCACAATGACCGTAAAGGGCAGCGTCCACCAGAATCGCCGAGAGAAATCTTTCAGTTCGGGATTGTCGTCTTCCAGGCTGGGCATCAGTGGCTCGAGCGCCATGCCACACTTCGGACAGTTTCCTGGACGATCCTGTCGAATCTCAGGGTGCATCGGACAGGTATAAATTGTGCCAGGAGCTACCTGCTCGAAAGCTGCTTCGTTCTTGTTTTTCTGACCGGTGAATTTTTTGGGATCACGCTTGAACGTTTCCGAGCACTTGGTGCTACAAAAATAGAAACGCTTGCCTTCATGCTGAACCTGATTTACGGAGTCTTTCGTCACTGGCATACCGCACACAGGATCGGTTAGTTGCAAGCTGGAGGCGGGCTGCGTCACGTTGTGGTTGTGAGGTTCAGACTTGTTGTGCGCCATGGCGATAAAAACCTTCCAAGAGTGTGAGCGCAAGTTCAGCCCGTGTACGGCCAGATGCTTTTAGCGCCAGGGAAATTGGGGTCAAATTCCATCATGCCACATACCAACACGTGATCAGACGTTAATTCGGGGCTTGGCGCATTACATTTTTGTCATGTAACACCTAATCGCAGCGCGAGCGCCGCGAGGGTAATAAGCAATACGGGCAAAGTGAGCACGATGCCTACTCGGAAGTAATATCCCCACGTAATGGTCATCCCCTTGCGTGCCAGGACATGCAGCCACAGGAGCGTAGCCAAGCTGCCGATAGGCGTGATCTTGGGGCCCAGGTCGCTGCCAATGACATTGGCATAGATCATGGCTTCTTTAACCACGCCCGTTGCCTGACTGGCGTCAATCGAAAGCGCCCCGACCAGAACGGTAGGCATGTTATTCATAATGGACGAGAGTAGGGCGGTGAGCACGCCGGTGCCCAAGGTGGCAGCCCATAAACCGTGGCTGGCCAGATAGTCGAGCAGATTAGCGATCATTTCCGTCAGCCCCGCATTGCGCAGCCCATAGACGACCAAATACATGCCCAGAGAGAATATTACGATAGGCCAAGGCGCTTCGCGCACGACTTTGCGTGTGCTGATTTTGTGCCCGCGTCCCGCGACGATAAGCAGCGTGATTGCACCCAAAGCTGCAATGGCACTGACTGGCACGCCAAATTCTTCAAGGGTGAAAAAACTGATCAACAACAACCCTAGTACGATCCAGCCGGCGCGAAATGTCGCCAGATCGCGAATCGCCGTTTTCGGTTCTTTGAGCTGGCTGTCGTCGTAGCGAACCGGAATACTGCGGTAGAAATACAGCAACAGAACCAGCAGGGTGGCGGCAACGGACACAACGTTGACGGGCACCATGACCGCGGCATATCGCGCAAAACTAATATCGAAAAAATCAGCGGAAACAATATTGACCAGGTTGGACACGATGAGTGGCAGACTGGCCGTGTCGGCAATAAAGCCCGCCGCCATGACAAAAGCCAGTGTGGCTGCAGGGCTAAATCCTAACGCCAACAGCATGGCCATGACGATGGGTGTCAAAATCAAGGCGGCGCCGTCATTGGCGAAGAACGCAGATACCGCAGCCCCAAGCAACACGATCAGTGCGAATAATCGCCGGCCATGCCCACCGCCCCACCTGGCGACATGCAGTGCTGTCCATTCAAAAAAGCCCGCTTCGTCCAATAACAGACTGATAATGATGATTGCCACGAACGTGCCGGTCGCGTTCCAGACAATCTGCCAGACCACGGGTATGTCGCTGAAGCTCACTACGCCGAAAGCCAGCGCAAGTGCTGCGCCGATCAAAGCGCTCCAACCAATGTTCAAGCCGCGCGGCTGCCAAATAACCAGGACAATGGTGACAATAAAAATTAATAGTGCAGCAAGCACGTTGTATCTCTCTTTACGACAAACGGGAAGGCGCCCTCGGCAAAGGGCATTGGAGATGAGAACGTCAATTCAAAAACGCAATGATGCATCAAGGGAAAAGATCGCCAATACGATCGAGTTCGGCTTTCAGGCGGGTCGGGTCATTCTTCAAATCAGTGAGCGACAACGCCAAGAATGCCTCAATGCGCGTTCGTAAAATGCGGTATGCAGCATCGAACGCCGCGTCAATTTCGTCGTCGGTGCCCGTGGCGTGGGCAGGATCCTCAACGCCCCAATGTGTGCGTATGGCTGGCCCCAGGTACGCGGGGCAGGTTTCGCCTGCGGCGCTGGCACAAACGGTAACGACCACATCGGGCGTGTGCGGCAGGTTATCCCAGGCTTTACTGAAGTAACCATCAACTGAAATGCCTTCACGCGCGAGCAGCGCCAATGACCTGGGGTGAACCTGGCCCGTAGGATGGCTGCCGGCGCTCATGGCCTCCCAGCCTGTAGGCGCAAGGTGATTGAAAGTGGCTTCAGCCAGGATAGAGCGGCACGAGTTACCCGTGCACAGGAAAAGGACGTTCATATATGCGATACACAAGAGATGGGAAGGGCGATCCTGGCAACAGATTCAGATCCGCAAAAGGGCTCGCGCCGAACCTGTCCGAGCGCATATTGGTTAAGAAGCTGTGGTGCTCGCTAGTGTTGCGCGATCGCCCAGTGTGTCGAGTTCGCGTTTGATTGCCGCTTTGTCCAGCGTGGCCAATGGCAGGCTATTGAAAATCTTGATGCGGGTTGCGATCTGGCGAAAAACCTTATCAAACTCCCCTCGCTGTTCTTCAGCGGTTCCCGTACTGGCCGATGGATCTTCAAAGCCCCAGTGTGCGGTGATCGGTTGGCCAGGCCACAATGGACATTCTTCACCCGCTGCGCTATCGCAGAGGGTGACCACAAAGTCCATTTGTGGGGCTCCTGGTCGGGCGAACTCATCCCAGCTTTTGCTGCGCAAGCCATCGACCGACAGACGCGTTGCTTGAAGAATGTCGAGAGCAATCGGATTCACGTGCGGGCCGGGGCGGCTTCCGGCGCTGAATGCCTTAAAACGATCATGGCCGAAAGAATTGAGTAGCACTTCGGCCATGATGCTGCGCGCTGAATTCCCTGTACAAAGAAACAGGGTGTTATAAACTTTATCTGACATAGTGCAAAATGTCCTCTGTTGTGTGTTGCTGGTTCAATGGCCAGTCCATGAGAGTGGTCAAGCGCGCGTTTTCTGGGTCACGGCACAGGCATCGAGACTTACGGGCGAGCACGGGTTTCCGCCACAGCAGTTTTCGGTGAGATAGGTCAGAAGAGAATTCATGGCTTCGTATTCGGCTGAATAAAATACAAAACGTCCTTCTTGTCGCGACGACAACAGCCCCGCGTTCACCAGTTCTTTTAGGTGAAAAGAAAGCGAGGAGGGCGCAATCCCTACCAATTCTGACAGCTGCCCGGCCGGTAGGCCGGCTGGGCCGGCTTGCACCAAGTAGCGATAGGCTTCCAGGCGGGACTCGTGGGCGATGGCGGCCAGTGCGCGGACTATACTTTTCGTTTCCATTGATCAATAATACTAGAAACGTTAAAATAATGGAACCACTATGAGCGATATCACGATCTACCACAATCCCGACTGCGGCACCTCGCGCAACACGCTGGACTTGATCCGCAATGCCGGTATAGAGCTCACCGTAATTGAGTACTTGAAAACGCCACCCTCCCGTGAGGCGCTCGCCGATCTAATTCAACGTGCCGGGTTAACGGTGCGCCAGGCGCTACGTGAAAAAGGCACTCCATTTATGGAACTGGGCCTGGATAATACGGCACTCACGGATGCCCAGTTGCTCGAGGCGATGCAAGAGCATCCCATTTTGATGAACCGACCTTTCGTTGTTACACCCTTAGGGGTACGCCTGTGCCGGCCTTCGGAGATGGTTCTCGATATTCTTCCTCAAGCCCAGCAGGGGCCCTTTACCAAAGAGGACGGGGAAGTTGTCATCGATGAGCGCGGCCAACGCGTGCGTTAACGATACTCCGCCCTCCAACGCGACTCAGCGCGTCTTTTTTTGTTAGTTTGAGAATATTGATGACCAGCTATTCTTCACCCGCCGATTTGACCTTGCCAATAGTCGACGAGACCCTATTGGATACACCCACTCATGACAAACTTTCCTTGTCGGTTGGGGCAACGCATCCGCCCCGTATTCTTCTACTGTACGGTTCGCTACGTGAGCGCTCATACAGCCGCCTCCTTACCGAAGAAGCGGCGCGCATCCTGACGCGCTTGGGCGCCGAAACAAGAATTTTTAATCCACAGGGTCTTCCGCTGCCCGATAGCGTTCCTGCCGATCATCCTAAAGTCATTGAGTTGCGGGAACTATCGAATTGGTCCGAAGGGCAGGTCTGGTGTAGCCCCGAACGACATGGCACCTTAACAGGGGTGTTCAAGAGCCAAATCGATTGGCTGCCTCTGGAGGTGGGAAGCGTGCGACCGACGCAAGGCCGTACCCTCGCTGTCATGCAGGTCAGCGGCGGCTCCCAATCCTTTAACGCGGTCAACGCGCTGCGCGTACTTGGCCGTTGGATGCGCATGGTGACCATCCCTAACCAGTCATCGGTGGCGAAGGCCTACCAGGAGTTCGACGAGGACGGACGGATGAAACCTTCGGCCTACTACGACCGTGTCGTCGACGTGATGGAAGAACTTGTTAAATTCACCTTGCTGGTCCGGGATCGCAGCGATTACTTGACAGACCGCTACAGCGAGCGAAAGGGAGTGGCGGCCGAGGTCGCCCGCTTGGCGGAGCGCGCCATGGAGCACGAGGCAGAAAGCACAGGAAGCTAAACGGCAACGGAGCACGGTCTTCGGACCGTGCTTTGGATATTGACGTATGGTGCGAGTAGGCCATGGTTTGATGCTTGTATCTGCCCGGAATTTCAGAGCAACGCTATTACGGGGCTTCGTGTTGACGTTCGGTCATCCGCATAATATGCACGTAATTTAGTATGGCGGAGCTAAACAGAGGTATGCAAATCAAGAGAGAGTTAGTCGAAAAGCACCAAGTCGGCATCTATTTGGGCTCGGTTGTCTTAGCTGTTTTAGTGGTTTCATTAGTGCCTGGCACCACGGCACTCGGATATGGCATCAATCCCGCGCTCGCTGTTATGTTGTTTGTAACATTCCTGCAAGTGCCATTAGCCGATCTTGGGCGAGCATTCGGTCGTGGTCGGTTTCTCGCTGCATTACTCACCACGAACTTTGTGGCTATTCCGCTTTTGATTGCTGTAGTCGTGCAACTCCTGCCGCCCGACCCTCTGGTGCGATTAGGGGTTCTGTTGGTGTTGCTGACGCCGTGCATCGACTACGTAGTAACGTTCTCGCACTTGGGGCGAGCTGATGCTCGCCTGCTATTGGCGGCAACTCCCACGCTCTTGGTTGTGCAGATGTTGTTGCTACCAGTCTATCTGGGACTGTTCCTCGGGAATGATGCAGCAACCCTTGTCCAGCCCGGCCCCTTCGTCCATGCCTTTGTCTGGTTAATTGCTGCTCCGCTCGCCCTGGCCGGCGCCATGCAGCTGTGGGCAGCTCGAAGCCACAGTGGTAAAAGAGCATCCGCGGCACTTGGGTTTTTGCCCGTACCAGCGACCGCCGTCGTCTTGTTCATTGTCGTGTTGGCTGTCCTGGCGCAGCTCGGGCCAGCCACCGATGCGGCCTTGGGCGTGATCCCGTTTTATATCCTCTTTGCCATGATTGCTCCATTCATCGGATGGAGTGTCGGCCGGTTATTTCGCCTTGATCCCGCCGCCGGACGGGCCGTCGCTTTCAGTGCCGGAACGCGTAATTCTCTGGTCGTGTTGCCGCTTGCCCTCGCTGTGCCTGGGGCCATCCCCGTCCTGCCGGCAATCATCGTCACGCAAACCTTGGTCGAGTTAATTAGTGAACTGGTCTACGTACGTTTGATTGCAAAGCTCGGCGGCACCGTTCGTACTGCGCCGCAAGCCTCCAAGTAAACAAGAGGCCCTGCACGCTTACCTACTTTATTAAAGCTTTAGGTCAACAAAGCAAGGAGCGCTCACACCGCTGTGCGTCCTTGCTGCGCCGCTACCGCATGGCTTCGTATACCCGACTATCATTTCGGAAATATGACAATAAAGTAATCCGCGTGTTTTCTGGTTCGTCACCTCACTAGGGCAGCTTCTCCGCATGGCAAGATCGATCGGAAAGGGCACGCAATATCCCGCATGAACTGGTCGGTGCCGTGCTCGCGCATTTTTGGCGCAAAACCACCAGATGCCCCTTTAATTGCATCAACTCGTCGACGCGCACCTCCACCGCGTGGATGTGCTCATCAAGCAAGGCATTCACGTCGCCACAATCCTCAGTAGGCGTATCGCGGTACCGAAGCAAAGTTCGAACTTCGTCCAACGCCATGTCGAGCGTACGGCAGTGCCGGATGAATCGTAAGCGTTCAATGTGTTCCTCGCCATACAAACGATAATTGCCATCGCTTCGAGAAGGCTCGGGCAGCAAGCCCTCCTTTTCGTAGTACCGGATGGTTTCAACCGTTGATTCTGTGCGTTTGGCAAGCTCACCGATCTTCATTGGCATGACGGCCTCTATTGTTTATAACACTCGAGTGACTATAGGCTTGTGCGATCAAGAAATCAAGATCTGACCTGTTGCGGGGTGAAATCAAAGCGCTTGACTCTGAAGCCGCTAGAGGCTTTCTAATACCTGCATTCAAAGGAGAAATTCTCATGCAGTTTCATATCGAAGCCATGACATGTGGCGGTTGCGCCGGCAATGTCGTCAAAGCCATCCACTCAGTCGATCCGAAGGCGGAGGTCGCCACCGATCCGCCCACGCGCAGCGTGCAAGTCACCTCGTCAGCGACAAGAATGCAGCTTGAAACCGCCTTGTGCCAGGCGGGTTACCCACCCCGCGGCAGCGATGCCCCAGTCGCTAAAAGCGCGGCTTCCGCTCCCGCCCAGGAAGTGCCTCCAGGCGTCTCCATGCAAGTAGAGGGAATGGACTGCGCAAGCTGCGTCGGCAAGATTGAAACGGCGCTGGCACGCATGCCCGGCGTTTCTGATATCCGGCTGAACTTCGCCACAGAGAGGCTCGAACTGACGCTGGCGCCCGAATCGCCCACCCAGCTTGGTGACATCAAAAAAACCATTAAGAGCTTGGGCTTTGGCGTATCCGCCAGTACCGACCAAAGCGCTACGCCAGGCATCGGCACGGACGATCAAGCCGCCGCACCCCAGCTGCGTTGGTGGCAAACTAGAAAGGGCAAGCAGGTCGTGGGCCTTGGCATTCTGATGGCCACCGCCTACGCTATCGCGCAATTTTTCCCGAATTACGGAGCCTGGGTGTTTGCTGCAGCCGTGATTGTCGGCGTCTTTCCCTTTGCCCGCAAAGCGCTCGCGCTGGCCAAGTCTGGCTCGCCCTTTTCGATCGAAACGCTAATGTCCGTGGCCGCGCTTGGCGCCCTGGTCATTGGCGAGGCCGAAGAGGCAGCGGCCGTCGTATTTTTATTTTCGGTCGGTGAGTTGCTGGAGAGCGTCGCTGCCGGCCATGCTCGCGCTGGCATCAGGGCCTTGGCATCACTGGTTCCGAAAACGGCGGTTTTAATCGATCCACAAGGTGGGCAACGCGAGGTCCTCGCGGCCTCGTTGGACGTGAACGACCATGTGCTCGTGCGCCCCGGGGACCGGGTGTCCGCCGATGGCGTGATTATCCAAGGCGCGTCCAGCCTTGACGAGTCGCCCATCACAGGCGAGTCCATACCTCTTGCGAAGACGGCAGGCGATAATGTATTCGCTGGCTCCATCAACATTGATGGAGTGCTCCAGATTCGCGTGGAAAAGGCCGCCGCCGACAACACGATTTCGCGCATTATCCATCTGGTTGAACAGGCACAGGCCTCTAAGGCACCCACCGCCCGTTTCATTGAGCAGTTCAGTCGTTACTACACGCCGGCCGTGATGGCTATTGCCGCGCTGATCGTGCTTGTTCCGCCGCTGGCGATGGGGGCTGACTGGGAAACGTGGCTTTATCGTGGTCTGGCGCTGTTGCTGATCGCCTGCCCCTGCGCACTCGTGCTGTCTACGCCGGCGGCTATTGCCTCAGGCTTGGCTGTCGGGACGCGCCGCGGGCTACTCATCAAGGGCGGCAATGCCTTAGAAACCATTGGTCGGGTGAGTACGATCGCGTTTGACAAGACAGGCACCTTGACCGAGGGCAAGCCCCGCGTCACTGACGTGGTTGCCTTTACATCAGGGCGCGAGGACGAGATTTTAGCGCTCGCCGCAAGCGTAGAATCCGGTTCGAATCACCCGCTAGCCAAAGCCATTGTGAGCCATGCCGAGGCCGCTAACAGCCTTATCCCCGCTGCCTCGCATGCCTACGCCACCGCAGGTAAAGCCGTACATGCAAGCGTAGCTGGCCGCCAGTTGGCCATTGGGTCGCCGATTTACACCGCGCAAGCAGCAACCCTGACAGAAGGACAACGCGCACGCATCGAAGCGCTGCAACATGACGGAAAAACCGTTTCCGTTCTACTGGACGAACAGACCCGTGAAGTGCTTGGACTGGTGGCGCTACGCGATGAGCCAAGGCAGGACGCACAAGAAGGTGTGGCCGAACTCAAAGCGATGGGCGTGCGCTCAGTCATGCTCACCGGCGATAACCGCCTGACCGCCCAAGCCATCGCCGGCCATTTGGGCATGGAATGGGAAGCCGAGCTTCTGCCCCAGGATAAGCTGCGCCTGATCGATGAAATGAAGCGCAGCGCCAAGGTCGCCATGGTGGGCGATGGCATCAACGATGCACCAGCGCTGGCAACGGCCGATGTCGGCATCGCGATGGGCGGTGGCACCGACGTGGCGATCGAAACGGCCGACGCGGCTCTGCTGAAAAGCCGCGTTACGGATGTAGCCCACCTAGTCGCGCTTTCACGTGCAACGATGGCAAATATCCATCAGAACGTGATTTTTGCGCTCGGTTTGAAGGCCGTATTCCTGATTACCACTGTGCTGGGCGTCACGGGCTTGTGGGTTGCCGTCATGGCCGATACGGGCGCGACGGCAATTGTCACGCTCAATGCGTTACGTCTGCTGCGTTTCAAGGGAGCGGCGCCGACAAAGCATCATCAATTGCCCTTACAGCCGGCAAGGGCATCGTGAGCAAACGTGAAGGCGATGTTTTGGTTCATATTGATCCTGTCCGGACAGGAATGACATCCGAGCGTTTATGAAAGTTTTCGTTTTTCTGAGGTAACCGTATGAAAAGAGTGATTGTTGGCGCTTTTGTCCTGTGTACGGGTTCCATTGTCTATGCTGCAGGTCCACACGATGCACACGTACCCGTCGCAGCTCATGCGCAAACCGCACAACACGTCAGCAAAGGCGCCGATGGCGGCGCCGAGCTGTCTAAAACACTGACGGTTTCGGATTGCTGGATTCGCTCCTTGCCAAGGCCGACTCCTTCTGCGGGCTACTTTGTGATAAAGAACGCCGGCAATAGTGAAGCAAAGCTCGCCTCCATGTCTATTGCCGCTTTCGACCAGGTGTCCTTACATCAAACGATCGATCAGGACGGGAAAAGCAGAATGGCCGTGGCTGACGCTGTTTCGATCCCTGCCGGTGGCGAACTGGAGTTTAAGCCGGGCAGCTACCATGCGATGCTTGAGAAGCCTACTCAAGCGCTTGCCGTTGGTAAGGAAGTCGAAGCCGATTTCGCGTTTCAGTCAGGGGAAACAGCTAAGGCGCTGTGCGAAGTTAAGCCTGCCAACGCTCTCTCGAAGTAGTACATATTATGGCGACAAGTTCTGCGCTGGTCCGAACAGGCGAGCATGACCGGACCATGGGCCGCTTCACATTTCGCTTAGGCGAAGCAACCGATTTGCATGCGCGCGCATTCCGGCCGATGTTGATGCCGATCTGGCACAAGGAAGATTTGGAGATGCAATATGACCGATAAACTCTTGCAACCGAGTATGCCTAATCAGGTGCGTGCGTATCAACGGCGCTGGTTGATGATCGCGTTCGCGGCGCTGGTGCTGGATATCATCACCAAAGCTGGCGTGTCGGCGCTAATGCCGTATGGGCAATCGGTTCCGATGACCGGCTTTTTCAATCTTGTGCATACTTGGAATACCGGCGCTGCGTTCAGTTTCTTGGCCGACGGCGGGGGATGGCAGCGATATTTCTTCATCGTGATCGCCTTCGCCGTCTCGGTCTGGATAGCTCTTGAGCTACGCAAGCCGTTGCCAGCGTCGCAGGCATTAGCTTATAGCTTAATCTTAGGTGGCGCGCTTGGGAACGCGTTCGATCGCCTGCTGCGCGGACACGTCGTCGATTACCTCGATTTTCATCTGGGCGGCTGGCATTGGCCTGCATTCAACGTGGCGGATATCGCCATCGTCTGCGGCGCCGCGCTGATGGTCTTTTCAAGCCTGCGTCAAGCAAACGATGTATCGAAGGAGAAAACGAATGAATAGCCCGGAGTTCCGTTGCGGCGACAACTGGCAACTTGTTCAACGTAAGCGAGACTAGGATGTGAAATGAGAAAACTGTTTACCAGTATTGCCGTGTCCGCTGTAGTCCTTTTGCCAGTATCGGGATATGGTCAGATGGGAATGATGAGAGACGGACATATGGATTTGCGCCCGATGCAAGATTGTGGACAAATGAATATGTCGATGAAGCGTCATCGATTCGCCATGATGAACGGCATTGATGAAAGATACACTAACAAAAACAATCCACTTTCTCCTGACTCACAAATCATCGCGAGCGGGAAAAAACTATATGAGCAAAACTGTGCTTCCTGTCATGGAGCGACAGGACTGGGTAACGGCGAGGCGGGGAAGATTTTAAACCCGCGCCCGTCAAACATTGCAGTATTTAGCAAAATGCCGATGGCGACGGACGGCTATTTGTACTGGACGATCGCGAAAGGCGGGGTACCGCTTGGAACAGCAATGCCTCCATTTGATGGCGTCCTCCAAGAAACAGAAATCTGGAAAATCATCACGTACCTACGTAAGCTTTAGTATCAAGCGATGATTAACCGATATCGTCCGAGCGGCGAGAGCTTAGCAGGGCATTCGAACGGTGACTGGAGGCGGGGTTGCGTCGATTAATCGCTGTCATCGTCGGCGTGCCAGCCTTTTCCTGTGCCGTTGCCCTGACAGTGGGCGCGTTAACGGTGCTCGGGTACGCGCCGTTTGCACTCTTCGCGGTGCCGGTGCTTTCGCTGGCCACACTGTTTGGCCTCGTGCTGCGACAGTCCACCGCCAGGCACGCTGCGCTGGTGGCATTTTTTTTCGGGCTGGGCTTGTTCGGCGCGGGTGTGAGCTGGATCTACGTCAGCTTGCACGTGTACGGCGGTATGTCGGTGATGCTAGCGATCATCGCGACCATCGGGTTTTGCAGCTTTTTGGCGCTGTTTTCCGCTTTGTTTGGCGCCGGCGCTTGGTATGCCCGCGATAACGGCCGGCTGTTGTGTATCGTTGCGCTACCCGCGTGCTGGGTGGCGACAGAATGGATGCGCGGCGTCATATTCACCGGTTTCCCATGGCTGGCTGTCGGTTATTCGCAGACATTTCCCAGTCCGTTAGCCGGTTATGTGCCGGTGCTGGGTGTATATGGCGTTTCCCTTGTCGTGGCAGTAAGCGCAGCACTGTTGCATGACTTTCTGACGCATCGAAAGGGCCGAAAACGATGGAGTATCGCACTGCTGTTCGGCATGTGGGCCGTCGGCGCGGGGCTGCAGCAGGTGCATTGGACATCGCCCGTCGGGCCGTCATTTCTCGTTGCGCTGTTGCAGGGAAATATTCCGCAAGACCGAAAATGGCGTACTGACGAGGTCGCATCAACGCTAGACACTTACCGTTCATTGCTGCAGCAGCAAGGCAAGGCGAAGCTTGTCGTTATGCCGGAAACTGCGTTGCCGTTGTTCGTTGACGAGCTTCCGTTGGGGTATGTTGACGAACTGAGCAGGTGGACGCGGTCGGCCCAGGCCGATCTGATCATCGGCGTACCGGAGCGCGTGGTTGAACAAAACGAGACGCGTTACTACAACAGCGCGGTTACCATGGGAACGTCGGCTGGACAAACGTATCGCAAGCAACATCTCGTTCCATTTGGCGAATTCATCCCAGCCAAACCGTTGCTGGGCTGGGTGCTCGATATCCTGCATATTCCGCTAGCCGACTTATCGTCTGGCGCCGCTGCGCAGCCGCCGCTACGCCTGGCTGGCCAAAGAGTGGCGATCAATATCTGTTTCGAGGACGTGTTCGGCGAGGAGATCATCCGGACTTTGCCGGAGGCGACAGTCTTGGTAAATCTCAGCAATCTGGCTTGGTTCGGCGACACGTTGGCGTTGCCGCAGCATCTGCAGATCGCTCAAGTGCGGGCTCTGGAAACCGGCCGGTACATGTTGCGCGCAACGAATACCGGTGCCACGGGCATCATTAATGAACGCGGACGTATCGTGCAATTGGCACCAATGCACAGGACGGTGGGGCTGTTAGATATGGCACAAGGTTTTACTGGGGCTACGCCCTATGTACAGATGGGCAATCTGCCGACTCTGTTACTCTGCGGAGCCGGTGTGCTGCTCGTGCTGTGCGCGGCGGTGCGAAACTACCGGGCAAGATTCTTGCTGAGTTAGTCTAGGCAGCTTATTAAAATGGTACTGGAAGCTGGCACCGCGATCGCCCTGCAATGGAGAGAACATTTTTATGCTGAAGACTCCAAGCGACAAAACATTGGACAGCACGCTTCCGTTTGCACGGGATGGTTACCTGTTCGTCACGAAACGTTGCGATCGGTACCGAACAGATCTGTTTCAGACGCGGCTCCTGCTACGCAAAAGCATCTGCATGCGCGGCGAAGACGCAGCGCGGTTGTTTTACGACGAAGGCCGGTTCGAACGCTCCGGCGTCGCCCCGGTCAGGGTTCAGGAAACCTTGTTCGGCCGGGGCGGAGTGCAGGGATCGGACGGCGCGGCCCACCGTTGGCGCAAAGAGATGTTTCTGTCGCTGATGAGCGCGCAAGCCATCTCGCGTTTGGGCGAGCTGAGCGCGATGCAGTGGCGCGCCTATGCGGCAAAGTGGGAAGAGCAGGAGCAGATTGTGCTGCTGGACGAAGCATGCGAAATCCTGTGCCGTGCCGTATGCGAGTGGGCTGGGGTGCCGCTCGCAGAATTGGAGGTAACGAAAAGAGCTCGGGACTTCGCCGCGATGATCGACGCAGGGGCGGCGATCGGCCTGCGGCACTGGCGTGGAAGATGGGCGCGCAATCGGGCGGAAAAGTGGATCGGCGGCATCGTGGAGGATGTACGTAACCACCGGCTAGCACCGGATGAAGGCAGCGCGCTGCATATGATCGCATTTCACCGTGATAGGCAGGGGCAGTTGCTGAATGAACGGATCGCGGCGGTGGAGCTCATCAACGTGCTGCGCCCGACCGTTGCCGTAGCTTGGTATGTGACGTTCGCGGCCCTGGCGTTGCACCAATATCCTGAATGTCGACAACGGATTGCGGCCGCGCAGGAGGGCTATCTGGAATGTTTCGTGCAGGAGGTTCGCAGGTTCTATCCTTTTTTCCCAGTAGTCGCCGCGCGCACACGCCACGAGTTCGAATGGAAGGGCTATCGATTGCCCGGGCGAACAAGGGTGCTCCTCGATTTATACGGCACGGACCACGATACCCGACTCTGGGATAGGCCAGACGCATTTGTACCGGAGCGTTTCCGACACTGGGACGGGAGCGCCTTCAATTTCATCCCACAGGGAGGAGGCAGCCACCGCAACGGCCATCGCTGCCCTGGTGAGTGGATTACCATCGAACTGATGAAAGTAGCTGCGGAGTTCCTGAGCGCGCGCATTCAATACGAGGTCTCGCAGCAGGATTTGCGGATCAGTCTGTCGCGCATCCCGGCATTGCCGAACAGCCGATTTTTGATTAGGAATGTGCGGCAGATCTAGGAGGTTGGGCATGAGCAATGAATGCGACGCCGATGGCGGCGAGAGCGAACTTGATGTGCGCGATGCTACCCAGCGGCGCACGCTGGTTTGGGTACTTGCCATCAATCTGGCGCAAGCGTTGGTAATTGGCGTCGTCGGCGTGGCTGCCGACTCCACTGGTCTGATGGGCGCGGCCCTGGACAATCTTGCCGACGGCTTGGTGTATGCGGTGAGCCTGTACGCCGTCGGTCACTCTGTTGTCGCCAAGGCGCGAGCCGCGCGCTTGTCCGGATTTTTCTTGATCGCGCTTGCCGTGGGGCTGCTCGTCGAAGTCCTGCGGCGTTTTGCGGCGGGCGGAGAGCCGGTCGGCATGGTGATGATCGTCGCGGCGATCGCAAACGCAGCCGCCAATCTGGTCTGCCTGCGCCTATTGCGGGCGCATCGGAAAGAGGCGGTTAATCTGCATGCCTCGTGGATTTTCACCACCAACGACATGATCGCTAATGCCGGCATTGCCGTTTCTGGGGTCGCGATCATTTTCTTCAAATCGCCACTGCCGGACTTGCTGATCGGGCTGGTGGTGGCCGGCATCGCGCTTAAGGGCGGATGGGAGATCCTAGAGCAAGCACGCCAGGCGCGCCGCGAAGGGGCACCTGCCGCACCCGAAAAGCAACGATAATCGCCTATCTGCGGCCCATTTATGACGGCGCGTGCCGTAGGCGTTGTTGGTTGAAGTCGCTCTGCCCTTCTACCTCGCCGACGAGCCGATAGGTTCGACAATGATTATTGTGGCGCTGGTTCGCTCAACAACGTCGAACTACGGACACTTTCCTTTACCCTTATGCACCTGTTATGCCCTGCAACAAATGACGCCACTAAACCACTACAGAAGCCTTGACAAGGGGCGCTCTCAAAAACAGACATCAGCGTTGCGCACGCTCTTGGCGCCGCCTTTTACTTTTATTCTTCGATAGCACAGGCGGCAGCGAGTTTTGTCGAAGCTGCTCACCACGCAATCGCTCCTGTGTAGCTGCGCTTGCCGCACGGCGCTTTACAACAAGCCGGGAAATAGCAAAGGCTATCGCAAATGCGACAACCAGTATAATGCCACTGGCCAAACTGATCATTTATCACTCCGCAGCGGCGCTACGGCACCGCAAGACATAGTTCAAGAATTCTAGCGCGATTCTGTGTCGATTCTCGCCATGCGATTTCCACCCACCACGCCACACTCCAACTTGAATCAGATGCCTCTTGAACTGCATCAATTCTTTGACACGCCCCTCCGCCTCATGGATATGCTCGTCTAACGTCAATCTGATCAATACGTCAGCCGTTATTCCGTTCTGGGGTGTGGGATGGAAAGCGCGGGCTTTAGGGATAGGCCGCCTTGACCTCTTGCTCAACTAACGCCTTAAGCTGCTCATAGCCAAATTTAGGCAAAGGCTGGCCATTGACAAAAAAGGTGGGCGTCTGCTTTATATTCAAGGTACGAAGATCTGTCTTGTCTTGTTCAATAACGGCCGCAACGGTTTCCTTACCCGCGTCTTTACGCGCCTTTTCAACGTCCAAACCGCTTTCCTCGAGAAAGCCCCAAATTAGATCTGGCTGTGGATTGTCATGCGAGGCCCATTGGGGCTGCATGCGTAGGACCGTTTCCAAAGTCGGCCAATACTTATCTTGCATTCTGGACGCCTCAAGAATCTTGATCATGTCCTCGGAGCCCTCGTGAAAAGGGGCATAGCGAATGACGAGTTTGACTTTTCCATCATGGGCGTTGACGAGATCTTTGACGCCGGGGTAGAAAGCCCGGCATGTTTCGCAGGATGGATCGAAAAATTCAACGATCGTGACCTTGGCGCTCGCCGCGCCGAAAACAGGCGAATGCATTCGAACGAGCTCGCTCGCCGGGGTGTCTGCCGTCTTATTCTTGCGAAGCTGGCTCTGTTCATATACGAAAGCGCTCAGGGCAAAAGCCATGACCGCGACGATGCTGGTAAGAGTAAGAAGAGTTCGTTTTTTCACTTTTGAGGACCTTTTTTTACGATAAGAAGAACAGCGAGCGTGGTGAATGCGACTAACGACAGGAGGGGAATCGAAATAAAACCGAACAGGTTCAGATCGGCCTTCGCACAGGAAGGGCCTGCGCCACAGGGCTGAAGCGCTTCCGGAATAACCTCCATGTACAGAAGGTTGTGATAGAAAGCCACAAACCATCCGGCCGCTACAAGCGGCACTGCATATTTGAAGACCTGTGTGTCGGAGGTTGCCAAGCCGACCGCCAAGATGAAAACGAGCGGAAACATGAAAATTCGTTGATACCAGCAAAGCTCGCAAGGAACGAGACCCATGACTTCACTGAGAAACAAGGCACCCAGCGTTGATACAAGAGCAATAATCCATGCTGTGAAGAGCCAATACCAACGTGACCCCGAAAGGCGCATAACGGTACTCATAGAATGTCAGTCCTTAACGGAATAGTCCAAGGGAAACAAGCGCGGCTCATAATGGCGAGGCCTTCGTCATGGCGCGTACGGGTTGCATAACGCAGGTATTGGATTTGCATTGCGAACATTGATTTTGTTAACCAATGCTTCCAAGCGCCGGGAATGTCCTGAGCAACCAGATCGCAAAACGCACCAATTGCCCGCTCGCTACGGCGATACCCATCAAGACGAGGATCGCACCGGTTACGAGCTGCAGGTAACGACCCGTACGGCGCAAAGCGCTCAGACGGTGCATAAAAGGCGTCATGAAGAATGCGGAAAGGAGGAACGGTACCCCCAGCCCCAAGGCATACACACCTAACAGCACTGTTCCATGCCCAACACTCTCAGAGGTGGCGCTCAGCACAAGGATGCTGCCAAGCACCGGTCCAATGCATGGCGTCCAACCAAAACCAAAGGCCACGCCAAGCAATGTTGCCGACCAAGGGTTACCACCCTTCACGCTGGACTCGAAGCGATAGTAGCGTTGAGCCCATAGCGGCGTACGAACGACGCCCATGATCATGAGGCCCGCAAGCGCGATAATGACGCCTGCCGCAATATTGAGTTCGTAGCGATAGCTTAAGAACAGGCGTCCGATTGCCGTAATGCTGGCGCCCAGAATCAGAAACACCGACGAAAATCCCAGCACAAAGCATGCGCTTAGTCCAAGGGTTCTCCAGCGCCTAAGGCGCACCTCCATTGGGGATGCCGTTGGCGCAACCGCGCCACCCGCAACAAAAGAGAGATAGCCTGGTACGAGCGGTAACACACACGGCGACAAGAATGACGCGATGCCGGCGACAAACGCTGTTAGCAATCCAACGGTACTCAACTCAAGCATCGCATAGCCTCAAACGGTTGTTTCTTAACATTGAAGCTTCCCATTGTCATTGGCCTTCACCCGGCGAGGGCGCCAATGCGGCATCGATCAAGGCTTCTACTTGAGTACTATCCCAAGCGGCAGGCCCCATTGCGCGACCAATTTCACGTCCGTCCCGATCAATCAGCAGAGTCGTTGGAACGCCTGGGGCGCGAAGCGCATTTGGAATCTGTGCCGACGGATCGAAGTAGCCGCGCAAAGCCTGTATCCCGAACTCTTCATAGAACGGCTTGACCAAGGCGGTGTCACGATCAATCGACAAGGCCACCACTTCAAAGTTCTCGCCGCCACGTTTGTCGTTCAACCGATCAAGCGAGGGCATTTCTTCTCGGCAAGGTGGACACCAGGTGGCCCAAATGTTGAGCAACACGACCTTTCCACGGAAGTCCGTCAGGCTCATCTCCTTGCCGGCTTCGTCCTGAAAAGTGAAGGCGGGCAGGTCGCGCGGCGTATGCCAGCGCATAAAGCGTTGGTCTCCAATATCGACTGCAACATTGAGCATGCCAGCGAGGGGATTCTTCGACGCATTGCCACGCTGATAAAAATACAAAGCGGTCGCGATGGCAATGACGGCGATAAGCGCTAGCGCCGACCAGGCGAATATCTTAAAGGAACTCTTCATGATGGCTGCTCAATCCCTACCTTATCGGCAGTTGTATTTTGATCCCGTTGCCCACGCGCGCGCTCGATACTATCGTTGACCGCGCGCGCGGCGTCTGAATCGGAGGGAAGTAGTTCGTGCAACTGTTGCCAATAGCTGATTGCCTGATCGTAATCACGGCGTTCGAGCGCCGCCGCGCCTGCTAGGGTCAATGCAAAGGGTTCTTTAGGCTTAAGAGCGAGCGCGCGCCCAAGTAACGCGGTGGGCTCGCCTGCGAACCCATTTGGGCTACTTCTTGCAAGTGCTTCGGCATATTCGGTCAAAGCGAGCGGGTCTGACTCGATCGCGCCGCCCGCTTTCGCGAAAGCATTAGCGGCGTCTTCATACTTGTCGAAATAGCGATACGAACGTGCCAACATCAGCCAACCTGCGGGATCATCGGGGTTGAGCGCCAGGCGAGCAGCGAGCGAATCGACCATGGCTTGCACATCGGCCTGCGTGACATTTTGGATGCTTTGCACGGGTACCGGGCTAATTGCCGCGGGATTTCCCAAACGAAGGTAAATCAACGTGGACGCGAGGGGCAGTACGATGGCCAGGCCTAGCGCTGCATACTTGCTGTTTGGCCGGCGGCTCACGATCGTTGTGGGCGGCTTTGCCTCCTCAAGGGCCCGGCGTTGTAAGTCTTGAACCGTTTCTTCGTGGTCTTGCTCGGATAAGGTGCCGTTTCTGCGGTCACGGTCCAGTTCAGCTAATTGGTCACGCAGTACGGACGCATTAACAACGTGGTGCTCGAGATGCCCGTCTGTGCGCGGCCCCCGCCATAGCACGAGCCCAAGGCGCAGCACGACTACTGAAACCAGCAGCGCGGCAAGTACAATAAAGATCAGATTCATCGGGGTTTCCCAGTGTCGGCAGATTGGTCCAATAGCGCGTCTGCTTGTCGGCGCTCTTCAGCGCTCAACGACGAGTTGACGATTCGAGCCCTGCGTCGTCGTAGCGACACCATTAGTATCGTGAGGCCAAAGAAAAAGAGCAGCATCGGTCCGAACCAAAGCAAAAGGGTGCTGGCTTTGAGCGGCGGGCGATAGAGCACGAAATCACCGTAGCGTTCGACCATATAGGTTCGAATTTCATCGTTAGTCTGACCGGCTTGGATCTGCTCGCGGATTTGCTGACGTAAATCGACCGCCAGATCGGCCCGTGATGCAGCAATGGATTCGTTCTGACATACCAGGCAGCGCAATTCGGCTGCGATACCGAGCATACGTTTCTCAAGATCGGCGCTCGTCGCCAGGGAGGACATGGCACTCAGAAGGCAAAACACCGCCAGCCGCCAATAGTTCATTGCTGCAACTCCCTTATCAGAGGCAAAAGCGTGTCGCGCACAGCGCTTTGCGTCACTGGCCCTATGTGTTTGTAGCGAATCACGCCTTGCTTATCGATCACAAATGTTTCAGGCACGCCATAGACGCCGTAGTCGATGCCCACGCGCCCCTGCGTATCGGAAACTGACAGCGTATAAGCATCGCCGTTCCGTGCGAGCCACGCGAGGGCTTCGTTTCGCACATCCTTGTAATTGAGCCCTACGATGGGCACGATGCCCGATTTGGCCAGTTCCGTGATGACAGGATGCTCATCAAGGCAGGCAACACACCATGATGCCCAAACGTTTAATAGCCACACCTGACCCTTCATCGCTTCAGGCGTAAAGGTCTTCTCGGGCGCCGCTAAGTGGGGCAGGGAAAAGCTTGGTGCTGGCTTACTGATCAATGGTGACGGCAGTTCGCTCGGCTTTAATGTGAGACCTATCGCAAGAAAACCCACCAACACGATAAAGCCGGCCAAGGGCCAAAAGAAACGATTCACGATGTTGCCCCTTTCAATGCCGTAGAGACGCTATGCCGCTTGCGCTTCAGGCGGTAGCGCCGGTCGCTAATAGCCAGCAATCCGCCCAGCGCCATCAAGATGCAACCCGCCCAGATCCAGTCGACGAAAGGTTTGTAATAGACGCGAATACTCCAAGCGTCGTCGGCAAGCGGTTCGCCCAACGCCACGTACACATGGCGAAGTCCATTGGCATCGATCGCCGCTTCGGTCATCGGCATAGCGGAGGATGCATAGGTTCGCTTCTCCGGATGGAGCAAGCGCAGAACCTTCCCTTCGCGCGACATCTCGATGTCGCCCACTTCGGCGACATAGTTCGGCCCCCGAGCTTTTCGCACGCCCAGGAACTTCAACTCGTAACCACCCGTGCTCACGGTTTGTCCGGGCGCCATGCTTACGTCTTGTTCGGTCTCGTAGCCCATCACAAGCGTGACGCCGGCAACGAACACAGCGATTCCCAGATGCGCCACATGCATACCAAGCCAACTGCGCGGCTGCGCGAGTAAACCACTACGGGTGGCTTGCATGCGCTCGTAAATACCCAGGACTACGGCAGCAGCGATCCATGTAGCCAGCGCTACGCCTAAAGCTACCATCAACGACCAGCGTCCTAGGACAAACGGCACGCCAACACCGACGGCGACGGCCAACACTGCTGGCACATACAATCGTTTCATCATGGCCGGCAGTTTGGCCGACTTCCAGTTAGCAACCGGACCCACGGCCATGAGCAACAAGGCAGGCACCATAAGCGGCACAAAGACGGCGTTAAAGTAGGGCGGGCCCACAGACAGCTTGCCCAAGCCCAGCGCATCAATAAATAAGGGATACAAGGTGCCCAGGATCACGGATCCGGCGGCTACCGCCATCAATACATTATTGGTAAGCAATAGGGATTCGCGGGAGATGAGATCGAACCGACCGCCTAATCCGATTTTGGGCGCCCGCAGCGCATACAGGAATAACGAGGTTCCCACTACCACCGTAAACAGCAACAAGATGAATACGCCCCTGCGTGGATCCGTGGCAAAGGCATGTACGGAGGTCAGCACGCCCGAGCGAACGAGAAACGCGCCGAGCAATGAGAGCGAGAAGGTGCTAATGGCAAGCAGCACCGTCCAGCTCTTGAAACTGTTGCGCTTTTCGGTGACGGCCAATGAGTGGATGAGGGCGGTGCCCACCAGCCAGGGAATAAAGGACGAGTTTTCTACCGGATCCCAAAACCACCAGCCACCCCAGCCTAATTCGTAGTAGGCCCACCAGCTACCCAATGCTATGCCCAAGGTAAGAAAGAGCCATGCCGCTGTCGCCCAGGGCCTGGACCACCGCGCCCATGTCGCGTCGAGTTGGCCGGCAAGAAGGGCTGCAATGGCAAAGGCAAATACCACCGAAAACCCGACATAGCCCATGTACAGCAGCGGGGGGTGGAAAATCAGCCCGACGTCCTGCAACAACGGGTTCAAATCGAGCCCCTCGATCGGAGCGGGCGAAAGGCGCTCAAAAGGATTGGATGTGAGCAAGACAAAGAGCAAGAAGCCGGCTGTCACCAGGCCCAGAACACCGAGTACGCGCGCCACCATTGCGTCGGGCAATTGTCGAGAAAACATACTGACGGCATATGCCCAACCCGTTTGCATGAGCAGCCATAGCAGAAGCGACCCTTCATGCCCGCCCCATACCGCGGCGATACGGTAAGCCAAGGGCAGTTGCGAATTGGCGTTCTGCGCAACATAAGCAACCGAGAAGTCCTTCGTGACAAAGGCCCATGTCAAACTCGAGAAAGCAATAACAATTAAGAAGAACTGGATACCTGCGGCGGGTCGCGCCAAAGCGATCCATGCTGCGTTACCGCGTGCCGCGCCGGGCAGGGTCAAAGCGCCTTGAGCAAGCGCGACGAGCAGCGTCAAAATAAGAGAAAAGTGGCCAAGTTCAGCGATCATTTTGGTTCTTGCCTCGCGGATTGGGTGTTTATCGCTGCCTGATCCAAGGCATGTTGGGCTTCGGGCGGCATATAGTTTTCATCGTGCTTGGCCAGAACTTCGTCGGCACGAAACCAACCACTGCTCTCCAGCTTGCCTTGGGCCACCACACCCTTACCTTCGCTAAACAGGTCAGGCAGTATCCCGGTATAGCGAACTGGTATGGTCTTGGCCGAGTCTGTAACAACAAACCGGACCGTCAGGCCATCGCGTTGCACGCTGGCGGTTTGGACCATGCCACCAATGCGAAAGGTGCGATTCTCGGGTGCCTCTCCCGCACTGACTTGTGTGGGCGTAAAGAAAAACACCAGATTGTCTTGGAAAGCGTTAAGCACCAATGCACTGGCGATCCCTAGCGCGGCCAAGCCACCGCCAATGAGTGCCATCCTCTTATGTCGAGCTTTCATTGAGGCCTTTCCTTTCCAAAGTTAATTCATGTTTTGATTGCAACAAAGCGCCTTGTCGGCGTTGTCGAAGCAGGAACAATTCCACAGCCAGCGCGATAGCACTGACGCCGACCGAACCCCATACGTATTGCGCATAGCCGCCCATTGCAAAAAATTCAGCGGCACTATTCCAGGTCATCGTTTCACCTCGTTCAGTTGCCCAACCCATTCGGCATGTCCTTCACGCTCCAAAATGATGCATCGCACGCGCATCAGGGCGACAGCCACTGTGTACATCCACGCAGCCAAAGCCATGAGCAGCATTCCGACCAGCATGATCGTGGCCATGGAAGGAGCTCGGGTCAGTGATACCGATGCACCTTGGTGCAGGGTGTTCCACCATTGAACCGAAAAATAAATAATGGGAATATTCACGACACCGACAAGCGCAAGCACGGCGCCAGCTTTATCGGCGCGCCGAGGATCATCAATGGCCGACTGCAGCGCCATGAATGCAATGTATAGAAACAGCAAAATCAGTTCAGAGGTCAATCGGGCATCCCATACCCACCACGTCCCCCACATCGGCTTACCCCATAGGGCCCCAGTCCAAAGCGACAGAAAGGTGAACATTGCGCCAGTCGGCGCCAGGGCGCTGGCCATCATGGCCGAGAGCCGACTGTTGAACGCGAGACCCACGGCGGCCCAGAACGCCATGACCACGTAGATGAACATGGACATCCACGAAACCGGTACATGCACAAAAATAATTCGATAGCCTTCGCCTTGTTGGGCATCGGTAGGAGCCATAAAGAACCCCACATAAAGCCCTGCGATTGCCGTCAACACGGCGCCCACCGCGAACCACGGAACCACACTTCCTGCGAGAGGATAAAACGTCCTTGGCGTTGAGTACTTAAACCAGTTGATCATTTCTGCCTATTCCAACGCGATCCGCAGTGCCACGGTAGTGGCCCACGGCGCAAAGAAGCCGGCGAGCACCAGGCCCGCTGCCAATAATGAGAGATGCGACTCGCCGTCCAAGCCAGCGCTAACCGAGCTCACCGCGCCCGCGCCGAAGATAAGCACGGGCACATAAAGCGGCAACACTAATAGCGCGACGAGGACGCCGCCGCCTCGCAAGCCGACAGTCAGACTTGCTCCAATCGCACCGATTAGACTGAGTACCGGGGTACCGATCGCCAGGGACGCCGCCAAAGTGAGTAAGGACGCGGAGGGCAGATCGAACTGCAAAGCCAATAGCGGCGCAAGCAGCACCAGGGGTAGGCCAGAGAGTAGCCAGTGCGCTGTCACTTTGCCGGCCACTAGAAGGCCAAGTGGAGCCGCCCCGAGTACGAGTTGCTCTAGCGTGCCATCGGCGTAGTCCTGTTCGAACAGGCGATTAAGTGAGAGGATGCTTGCCAATAACGCCGCGACCCAAAGGACCCCCGGGGCGATCTGACGCAGCGTGTCGCGCTCTGGCCCGATGCCTAGCGGAAACAAGCTCACTACGATGGCGAAGAAAAAAAGCGGCGTTAACGCATCGGCCTTACGGCGCATGGCAAGGCGCACGTCCCGACGTATCACTGCAGAAAGCGCAGTCAACCCGAATGTGTCGGTCATAGGTTTATCCGTAAGGTACGCGTGGCGCCGGACAAGGGCATGTCCAGGTGACTGGTCCAAACCACGATGCCGCCGTCTCTGAGGTGATCCGAAATCATTCGGAGTACCCATTGGGTAGCTTCGTCGTCCAGTGCCGTCAAAGGCTCATCGAGTATCCAAAGAGGCCGCCGATGTAACAGCAGTCTCGCCAGACTTGCGCGACGCTTCTGACCTTGCGACAGCGTCCGCACCGGCAGATGTTCTCTACCTTGCAAACCACTCTGATGTAAGGCCTCCAGCACCGCTGCATGGCTAATAGGTTTGTTAGCCAGCGCCGTTGCGTAAACCAAATTCTCCGCTGCCGTCAGGTCATCTTTGAGGCCCAGGAGGTGTCCGTAATAACAGAGGTCACGTCGCCACTCATCTGTCTGCTTTTGAAGGGAATTACCCTTCCAGCGGACAGTTCCAGCACTAGGCGGGGTGAGTCCTGCCAATATACGCAGCAGGCTTGTTTTTCCGCTTCCGTTCTGACCTCGCACGAACAGGCTCGCGCCAGCTTCAAGCTCAAAGCTCAGGCTATGAAATAAGCGGCGTTTTCCGCGCACGCAGTCGAGATTGATGGCTTCAAGCACTATCGGTCCCAGCTCCAGCAATAGCTTTAAATGTTGGGCAACGTCGGTGAAGGCCTGGCGCTAGAAGACCGGTAGTCCAGTACATTTGGCGCTAGGCGATTTTGAGATGGCTGGAAGAGGGCGCGCACAGTGAACTGCGTGCGCTTTCACGCCCCGAACGCGGGATCAATCAAGCAAATGAGTTGAGTTAGCGGCGTGCCAGCTTAGGCAAGAGAAAGCCACTGGGGCCGATCGGGCCGCTCTGCGAGCATACCCAAACTTAGCGTTGCCTCTGGAAACGGGGCAGCCAAGTTGGAAACGTGCGGGGGAGGAGTTTCGTGTGAAGAGGAAATGAGGAACGCAGGAGAAGCATGGCATGAATGCTCATAGTGATCCAGCATGCCGGATGTTGGGGCTGATTGCTTCGCCACATCGGTTGAATAGACTTGTTGCTCCGGATTGGTGGGATAACAGGGGTCAATGCAGCCCACCTGTTCTGGCCCACAATACATGCTCACAACCGCCCAGGACGCCTGGAGCGGGACAAGAGCAAGCATCACGATGAGGATAAGTCTATTCAACACGCTCGATATTGTACCGGGTTGGCATAGGTCTCGCAAACGGCTATGGGACCAAAGCTTTCGTGTTCATGCTAACGGACCTAGCCATTAAAACCAATTTCGATTAGATCGCCCATTGGGCGATGATTGCGCTCGCCGCGCGGGCCAGCATTTGCAATTAGTGCATATCGGGCCGTCATTCCCGTCGCCATGAGTGCGCCGCCCAAAACGCCGACTGTACCGCCATCCGTTTCCGCTGCCCTGGCTTTCGCGGCATAAACGGCTTCCTCCCCGCAAGGCGGGTCCCCTCCATATATTCCACGGTCCTGTTCATCAGCCCCGGCCAGCAGTTCAGCACGGCAAGGCGACGAACTCACGGCAACGGCGGCAACCCCGCAGGAACCGTATTACTGCGAACGCCGAAAACCTACGATCAGGCTCGGAATCTTCGGCCCCGGTCAGCAGGAAAACCAACCGGCTTTTGAAGGAACAGGAAAATGGAACACGTTAACCTCAATGCGGCTTTGGGCTATGACAACATGAACGCAGGGCAGACGCTTTATGTGCGTAGCCCGTCAGGCCGATATCATGCCGCGACCGATTCGCACGTGCTGGCTGCCGCGCGGATTGCAGCCGAAAGCTTGATCGGTGATCGGGCTGACATGGGGAACCCTAATGCCGTCAAACGGTATTTTCAGGCCAAATTGTCGGGCATGGGGCATGAAGTTGCCGCTGTGCTGTATCTGAACAGCCAGTTTAAGGTGATCCGTTACATGGAAATGAGTCACGGAACGTTGACGCAGGCCAGCGTATACCCTCGTGAGATCGTGAAAACGGCGCTTCGCCTGGATGCGGCTGCAATCATCATGTCGCATAACCACCCGAGCGGCATACCTGAGCCCAGCGAGGCCGATCTGGCACTGACGCGGCACTTAAAACATGCTTTGGCGCTGGTTGATGTTCGTTTGTTGGATCACATCATCGTGACCGGGCAGAACACCACTTCGTTAGCGGAACGAGGTCAGGTGTAAGCCTGGAGCAGGGCGGGTGTGAGCCCGCCTGTACAGGTAGACGCCGCGTGCTGCGGCGCAGATTGGACTTGTGCTGTCGCCCAAGTAGTTTTCCTCTTTCTTCCTTCTCAACAAAAGCAGCCCATCCCGGTGTACCGGGATGGGCGTAGCGGCTTGCTGGCGCAAGCTGGATACAGCTGCGTAACTGCCTTCAATTTAGATCACCGCCTCGGTGATGGTGGCGCTCACCGCGCGGGCTGCTGCCGGGTTGTGTGTGGTGACACCGCAAGCCTGGTCCTGAGGGTTCCATCGCCCTAAAACGCCGACTGTATCACTACGTTCCGGCGCTTCAAGGGGGTGTTCATAAAACCCGCTACGCGACTTTTACAAATCTTCCCCCTTTCCGCTAGTCACTGCCTGATTCAGCACGGCAAGGGCGATGGAACTCACAGGACTGGCGGCAAAACGCGATGGAACCAACACACAACCAGGCAGCAAAAACCTACAAACGGGCTCAAGAATCTTCAGGCCCGGTCAGCAATGACATCACAACCGCGCCACTGCGCACTTTTTGAAGGAAAGCGACATGAACCACTACGAAGCAAAGCAGGCAGATCGTAAGGCCAGGCTAGAGGCCAGGGCAGTGCAGGCCGAGGCACAGGCGGCAACCACCTATGACCGCGCAAAGCAAATGGGTGAAGCGATTCCGTTCGGACAGCCGATCCTAGTTGGCCACCATAGCGAAGGCCGAGACCGCAATTACCGGCAGCGGATCCATAACACGTACGGCAAAGCCTTTGATCTGCAAAAGAAGGCTGACCATTATGTGAAGAAGGCGGCTGCTGTAGGCGATGGGGGAGTATCCAGCGATGACCCGGATGCAATAGCAAAACTCATGCGCCAGGTAGAGCAACTCACAGCGCATCAGGAGCATATGAAGAAGATCAACCAGATGATCCGTAAGCATAAGGGAGATTCAGAGGGCCAACGGCGTGCTTTGGTTGAGCTTGGGTACTCGGAAGAAAGCGCACAGAAGCTGATCACACCGGACTATGCCGGGCGTTTAGGCTTCCCAGCTTATGCGTTGACTAACAATAACGCGAATATTCGCCGTATTCAGCAACGAATCAAACAATTACAGGCCAACCAGGAGCGTGAGCCAATACGCATACAGGGGACGGGGTATGCATACGCTGAAGACGTGGAAGAGAATCGTGTGATGTTTATGTTCGAAGGTAAACCGGAAAAAGCCACCCGTGAAATTCTAAAACGCCATGGTTTTCGGTGGAGCCCAACCCGTGGCGCGTGGGTGCGTCAATTGAACAACGCCGCCATTTGGCAGGCAAAAGCCGTCATGCAGCTTTTGAACGGCTCGACCGATAACTAAACCGAAGCCCCAGGCCGCTTTATCGGCCTGGGAAATTTGTCGGCCAGCACGCCGAACCACTACCAGGAGCAACAACATGGCATCAGTCAACAAAGTCATCATTATCGGCAACTTGGGCCGTGGTCCAGAGATCCGCTATATCGCGGATGGAGTCGGGATCTGCACCATTTCCGTTGCAACATCGACAAACTGGAAAGACAAGGCGACAGGCGAGAAACGAGAAGAAACCGAATGGCATCGGATTGTGTTCTATAACCGCTTGGCAGAAATCGCCGGAGAATACTTGCGCCAGGGTAGTGCGGTCTATATAGAAGGGCGCTTGAAAACCAGAAAATGGCAGGATAAGGAAACTGGCGCTGACCGCTACAGTACCGAGATCGTAGCCGAGGAAATGCAGATGCTCGGGGGCCGTGGTGCAGACGGCCAGGCCCCTTCAGCTAAGCCTGCAGCCCGTAAGGCGGCAGCAGCCCCTGCATCTACGGCTGGTGGTGCTGTCGTGGCCGATGATATTCCGTTCAATCTGGCAGGTGCAGGACGCAGCTGGCTTTGCATGTAAGAAGGACTGCCCCGGCTTTTGCTGGGGCATCCATTAAGACGGGAGAACAGAATGCCAGCCGAACCACGAAACGATTGGGAAAGCGCTGTATATGATTTGCTCAGTGAGCAGGGCAACATGACATGGTCAGATGCTCAGGCGATGATAGAGGCACAGGAAGTACAGAGTGACGACGTCCTGGCGTCTGCCTGGGACGACGGAATGACAGTGTCTCAGACCGTAAAGCTATCGTTAAAAATGTCGGAGTAGCTACCACAGCGCCTGTTGGGTGATGGCGTTTGCACCGCCCAGCGAAGGCACCTCGACAGGCTTGGCATCGAAAATATCTTCCGGTGCCAAGCGCAAGAGGCTGCTAGCCTCCTCGACTGAGCCTGTCAGCCAACAATCGACATCACTCACTCCGATTGGAATGACTGAGCGCTTGTCTTGGGCAGTGGCTGACTTCGTCGGGTCAGGCTTGTGCATCCGACGCATCAACGGATGTGCATCGGCGTTGATCGTGAGCATCGTGTAGCTTTCCAATACTTCGCCCGTTGCCGGATCGGTCCAGGTGTTCCACAGACCAGCCAAGCCCCAAGGGGCACCGTCTGACCGTCGGAATTGCCACCACACGTTGCGGCCAGTTTCCCAGCAAGGCTCGTCGAAAGACATCGCCGGGATAATACAGCGTTGGCCGAGCTGCCAGGGTTGGCGATAGCTTGCCTTGCTGGTCAACTCTTCTGAACGAGCGTTATTTGTCTGATATGGCAGCTTCGCCGACTTGGCAAAGTGCGGAATAAGCGCCCACTGGCCGACTACCAGATCACGCCCGATATCGTGTGCCCGGACAAATGGGCCGGCGGCACGAGGGTGAACGGCAGCCTCCCACCATCGAGGCTGGTTCCGGTTTCCAATATGCCAAAACCTCTCAATTTCGGCCCGGCTCGGTGTCACATAGCGATTGCACATGCTTTATTGTGACAGAACCCATGCCTCGGATATCAACTGAGCAAGTTTGGTGTCCCATCTTCGATGGGTCCCTGACTGATGACGTTGCCAGATCTTCGATCTGGCTGGCACTTATAAATCCCCCAATTCGCTGTCGCTCATTTGTGGCCTTAAAAGTGCCACACAAGACGCACCCCTGACGGGGTGAGGAAGGATCTTATTTATCAAATGCTTGCAGGAAAACGGTCACGTGCGCCGTCGTAGGACAGACAGAGCAACAAACTGGTGTAAGGCTTTGATATGGCGGGGAGGGTTGAGGCTACGGTCGTGGCCTTCTGGTGCGTAGACGGGGTGGCGACCATATGGCCCCAACACTATGACTACAAATCGACAGCTTTCCTTCTGCACTGTGACAGCATCAAAGCTGCATGAGCGCCACGCCATGATTGCATATGGGCTGTGATGGGATTACATGATCGCCGCAATAGATCTACTAGAGGGCTGCGTCCTGGGACTGAGCGCGTTCCATCAATTCTTCTGGACAGATTCATTACGACGTATGGGCAGGCGGGATAACGTGTAGGCGGTCATCGAACACCTCCTTTTCCTCACCCGGCGCAGCAGGACAAGCGCGATACGTCCTTGCTGAAAGTCTGCGCCGCGAGTTTCAGCCCTTCGACCATCGTGAGATACGGGAACAACTGGTCGGCCAGCTCCTGCACGGTCATCCGGTGGCGGATCGCCAACGCGGCCGTCTGGATCAGTTCGCCCGCTTCTGGAGCCACCGCCTGCACCCCGATCAACCGCCCCGAGCCGGCCTCCACCACAAGCTTGATGAAGCCGCGCGTGTCGAAGTTGGCGAGCGCACGCGGCACGTTGTCGAGGGTGAGTGTGCGGCTGTCGGTCTCGATACCGTGGTGGTGCGCTTGCGCCTCGCTGTAGCCCACAGTCGCCACCTGCGGATCGGTGAACACCACCGTTGGCATCGTCGTCAGGTCCAGCTCAGCATTGCCGCCGATCATGTTGACCGCTGCGCGCGTGCCGGCCGCCGCCGCTACATAGACGAACTGCGGCTGGTCGGTGCAGTCGCCGGCCGCATAGATGTGCGGCGCGCTGGTGCGCATGGTGCGGTCGATGACGATGGCCCCTTGCGTGTTCACCTCGATGCCCGTCGCTTCGAGGTTCAAGTTGCCGGTGTTCGGTGCGCGACCCGTGGCGATGAGCAGCTTGTCGGCGTGCAACTCACCATGCCCGGTGGTAAGCACGAATTCCCCGTCCGCGTAGGCGACCTGGCTCGCCTGGGTGTGCTCCAGCACCTCGATGCCCTCGGCACGGAAGGCGTTTGCTAAGGCTTCGCCAATGGCCGGGTCTTCGCGGAAGAATAGCGTGCTGCGCGCCAGAATCGTGACCTGGCTGCCTAGTCGTGCAAAGGCTTGTGCTAACTCCACCGCCACCACCGACGAGCCGATGACGGCCAACCGCTCGGGGATCGTATCGCTCGCCAGCGCCTCGGTAGACGTCCAGTACGGCGTGTCCTTCAAGCGGGGGATCGGCGGGATCGCTGGACCCGCGCCGGTAGCGATCAGGCAACTGTCGAAGGTCACTTCGCGCGTGCTGCCGTCATCGGTTGCCACGGTTAGTGTACGCCCGTCCTTGAACCGAGCTTCGCCCGCTAGCTGCGTGATGGCCGGGGTGCTCGCTAGGATGCCTTCGTACTTGGCGTGGCGCAGTTCTTCGACTCGGCCTTGTTGCTGGGCCAGTAGACGCTCGCGCAGTACGGCAGGCGCTACGGCAGGCAGACCTTCATCGAATGGGCTTTCGCGACGCAGGTGGGCGATATGCGCGGCCCGGATCATGATCTTGGAGGGCACGCAGCCCACATTGACGCAGGTGCCGCCAATGGTGCCGCGCTCGATCAGCGTCACGCGCGCCCCACGCTCCACAGCTTTCAATGCTGCCGCCATCGCCGCGCCGCCGCTGCCGATTACGGTCACGTGCAGTGCTTGCTCACTGCCTTCATGCTTCGTTTCTCCACCGAGCCGGCCCAGCGCCTTGTTCAGCAGGCCGGTAGGCTTGTTCGGCATATCGGCAATCCGTGCGCGATAGCCGAGCGTGGCCACTGCGCCAACCAGCGTGGCCACGCTCACGCCTGCGTCCGCCTCAATGTCGGCTTGCCGTTGCGCATAGGACACCGAGGCCGAGCGTACGCCGGACACGTTCTTCAAAGCCTCCTGGACGTGCTCGGCGCATGACGTGCAGGCCATGCCTTCGATGTGAAGAGATGCGGTTTCGGTCATAGCCATCCCTACTGTTTGGCGCTGGAGGGATAGCCAGCGTCCTTGGTCGCTTCAACCAGAGCCTGTACGTTGGTCTTGCTGTCATCATAGGTGACACTGACTAGCTTGTGCGCCTCGTCGATGCCAATCTTCTCCACGCCAGGTATGCGGTTGAGTGCAGTGCGCACAGTGATCGGGCAAGCGCCGCATGTCATGCCTGGAATGGACAGCGTTACCAACTTATCGGCCGCCCAAGCCGGGGAGGAAAGCGCAGTGGCAATGGCGAACAGGACAGTGAGTTTTCTCATGAGGATTTCCTTTCAATAGAACAGCGGCAGGACGTAGGGGAAAACGAGGGCCACCAGGACCAGGGTGGACACGATCCAGAAAATCACCTTGTAGGCTGTCCGGACTTGGGGTGAGGCGCAAACGTCGCCGGGCTTGCAGGCATGGGGCGGTCGGAAGATGCTGCGCCCGGCGAAGAACAGCGCGATGAGCGCTACGACGATGAAGATTGGCCGGTACGGCTCCAGCACGGTCAGGTTGCCAATCCATGCGCCCGAGAAGCCGAGAGCGACCAAGACGAGCGGGCCGAGGCAGCACGTTGAGGCCAAGATGGTCGCGAGACCGCCAGCGGCCAACGCGCCGCGACCGCTCTTGGGTTCCGACATAAGGTTTTCCTTCCGAGTCTTCGCTTGATGCTGTAATGTTACTTCCGTAGTCAACTACGGAGTCAAGGCCGTGCAGAGCGCTCAAGAGAATCTAACCATTGGTGCCTTCGCCAAGGCAGCCGGGGTCAATGTAGAGACAATCCGCTTTTATCAACGCAAGGGTTTGCTGTCCCAGCCAGAGCGGCCTTATGGGAGGATCCGCCGCTACGGGCAGGCGGACGTGGCGCGGGTGACGTTCGTGAAATCAGCCCAGCGCTTAGGATTCAGCCTGGATGAGGTTGGCCAGCTCCTGAAACTGGAGGATGGCACCCATTGCAGCGAGGCGGCCGAACTGGCCGCCCACCGGCTGGCCGATGTGCGCGCACGCATGGCGGACCTCACGCGAATGGAAGCAGCGCTGTCGAAGTTAGTGAGCGAGTGCAGTGCGCACCACGGCAATGTTTCCTGCCCGTTGATTGCAGCGTTGCACTGCTGCTAGGTCAAAGCTGTCGCGCGCCTTAGCGTACGATTTTTTTTTCGATTTCTGAGACGCCTCCAGATAGGGCACAGGTGCCTGAACTGATGGGCGATCTTGGAAATCATGCAATGTCCAACTCGGATTCCGCTTTCAGGGGCGCTGTGCCAAGCTCGTTCTTTCCTTGCTCCAGCTCATGTGCCGCCATCTGCTGCAGGTCATGAGCTAAGCCTTTATATGTCAGGCGATCCACGCGTTGGGGCAGCTTGGATGCATCATCTGTAAATGCCACAATTTCGTGCCGCTCACGAGAAATGCTGACATAGTAGGTGTCCTGGGCGGTCGTGCGGCTGAAACTTTCAGCGTTGTAAAGCACCCGGTCGCAGGTCAAACCCTGGGCGCTATGCGCGGTGGTGGTGTACGCATAGTCCATGTGTAGCGGTCGATCTGTGGATAGCTGCACGCGGCGACCGTTGGTTTCGATGGTGACGCTGCTTGCATCAATCGCCGCGACCTTTGCCAGTTGGCCGTTGACTAGGTCGTTCTGGGCATCGTTGCGTGTGATGCGGACATGGTCGCCCACAGACAGCTCTGCCCGGCTCAGGTGGTAGACCGATAGCTTGGACATGGTTTTCGGGATGATCTCTATGGGTTCGGCATGGGTTGGGCTGGGCTTGAGCGGTTCCACGGTGATGCGGTCATGGCGCGTGCTGCTGGTGACACTGTACAGCTCGCCGCGTTTCAGACCGCACTGGTAATCCCGTTCCGGAACGACAATGTCGCCAACGGTGTAATACCGGGCGACACTGCGCTCTGCGCGAGTGGTGTCATGGCGAGTCAGCAGTTGGCATCGGTACCCTTTTCCTTCCAGGCCGAGCAGGGCGTGGATCCGTTCATTGATGGCTACGCGAGACGAGTTGGTTCCAGTCACCACGATGGTGCCCGCTTGGTCTGCCGCTGGAAGCTGTACATAGGCTTGGGCAATAGCTTCATATCGTGCGGAACTGTCCCGGCTTTTGTGGCCATGCTCGTCAGTAGTGAATTGATCCGGGATGCTAAGCACCTGATCTAGGAGCGGTAGGGATCGGCTGGCTTGGCCTTCGGCGGCGAGCTGCACTGCTTGGCGTAGCCGTTCAGAGCGTTGTCGCTGGATGTCCGCCATCAATACGGTTTTCATGCCGCTTTCCTGAAGCATGGCAAACGCGCGGCCTGCCTCGATGGCCTTGGTCTGGGCGGTGTCGCCCAGCAAGACTACTTTAGCGCCTGTTGGTTGAATGAGTGCCAGCAGCTTGTCCATCTGGCGCACGGGCACGACCCCAGCTTCGTCAATCACTACGACGGTTTTCGGCCCCAGGGTGTTGATGAAGGGGCGTTTGTCAGACGCAGAAAGTACCGATGCAATCGTGTTGGCCGGTATGCCATCTTCGCGCAGATTACGAACCATGTTCCCGTAGGGGGCTAGGGATGCCATGGCATGACCCTGTTGTTGCAGGATGGCTTGTGCATTTTGCAGAGCGAAGGATTTACCCGTGCCAGCCAGGCCCTGGATACCGGTGATTTGATCGGAGCCGGTCGTGATCAACATGACGGCCTCGCGCTGGCCTGGCGTCAGGCGTGTGTCCAGGCTGCTTTCGGCACTGGTGTCGGTAATTGTGGCGTGCCAGGCACAGCGGCCAGCATGTTCGGCGGCCATTATTCTGAATTCAACCTCAAAGGCCTTTCGGGTTGCATAGCGTGGGCTTTCCATCAACAGGCGTCCTTCGGCAATGGCCTGATCAACTAGTTGCAGGGCGGTGTCCTGAGGCAGGCCGCGCAGACGTATGACTTCTGCAGCCCAGCCTTCGCGCGTCAAAGGAAGGTCTTGCATGTCTAGAGTGCTGCGGTAGTGCGGTGCTTCCCGGATCAATGCGCCGGACGCCACACGTTCCTGGATCGCTGCCTGAATGGCTGTGATATCCGTATGGCCACCGGCATGGCGAACGGCGTTTTGCAGCAAATCCGCCAGAGGCATGACGGATTCCCTTTCGGCCAGATGTTGGATCGACCAGTTCAGTGAGGCTTGAGCCACCAAATCGGATCGATGCTCCAATTCCTGTGTCGGCTGGATATCCGCTTGTTGGTTGGCATGGTCAAACTGCATCCCGATAGCTGTAGCGGCGTCACGCCATTGCCGATACAGTTCCGTTCGATTGAGTTCCTGTGTCTTCGCCTGGCGGTGGGCTAGAGTGATGCCTTGACGTAGGGCGTGAGGGGCGGCTTCACGACTGGTGCCACGTGCAGATAGTTCAGCCGTGATGCCGGCGCTGCGTTTACTGAAAAACTCGATCTGCTCACGGCTGATATGGGCCAGTTCGATATGGCTTTTTTCATGGCGAACCGCGTACCCCAGCGCACGGACATTGCGTTCCAGTTCCGCCTGGTAGATCGAGTCCGTCACGCGCAGCAGCTTGAAGATTTCTTCATTGGACAACGCTACCCAACTGCCGTCGACCCGCTGAGTCAAATTCATCAGTAGGGCGTGAATGTGCAGATGAGGATCGGGGGCAGCGCCTTCGGTGGGGCGTGCGGTTTCGTGGCGGAACTTGGCAATAATGAGATTGCCTGTGTGTTCTACCCTTGACTTGCCGTTTTCCTTGCGACGGCCCATGGTTAGGTGCTGTTCGACATAGACGAGAGCCGAGGCGACCGCTTTATCGTTGGCGTGAATCAGGCGTTCGTCGCCACCGATCAAGGCCTGCAGGGTGATGCTTTTAGGTGCGCCGAAGGTCAGATCGAGGGCGGCGCGAGCTTTGGCATCTTTGCGGATTGACCTGCCGGCTGCGACGCCACGGCCAAAATCGCCCTGCAGCATGGCTTTGAAGCGTTGAGGGTCGATTTCACCGATGGCCCCCAGACGTCGAGCGCCTTCGCCTTGCCACGTGGCGGCGTTGCCGTCACGGCTGTAGTAATCATCGGCTTGATCGGCGTAGTAGTGGGTTGCAAGGGACGCGCGGGCGCGATAGATCTGGCTGTGCGAGATCATGTGAGCTCCAGGCAAGGGTGGTGGCGAGAAATTGGCCAGCAGGGCACTAACCCTTACCAGTGCTAGCTCTTGAAGGTAAGGAGGAAGGGTTTACACAAGTTTATCCACAGATTATGTGGATAAGTGGCGGGGCAACTAATCGTGATCGATTAGTCCATTAGATGGTGTTGTTGTGGAAGTAGCAGCATTTAGCACTCTTCCCGACTCTTGAAACGCCATCGCAGTCGCCCCAAACTCCCTGAACGGCAACCTCACCCTCGCAATCGGAAAATCCCCTGCCAAGGCAACATACCCGCCCAGCGACGGCAGTGCCTGTATCTGTGCAGCGGTCACCACGTCTTCTGTCGTCCGATCCATGTTGTCCGACGTATTCCGATGATCCACACTGCGACTGATGCTGTACTTAGGCCGTTCGACCTCGTGCTTTCCGAGGCTTTCACTCATATCCTTTGCCGTTTGCGGGTCGGTACGGGAGCCGCCCAGCACAGCCAGGTTGCGAAAGCTCGCCCGGATAGTGGTGGACATGGTGCGCCCGTAGATATGTTCCAACTGCGACGTACTCTGCAAACCCGCCACAATACGCAGGCCATTTTTCCGACCCTTGGTCAGGCCCGCTTCCAGTGACGGCAGGGCTTCCAGGCTAGCCAGCTCATCAATGAACAACCACCAGCGTCGGTGGGTGCCTTCAGGCATGGATAAGATGGACGTAATGAACACGTCAGCCCATGACGACACCAGCGGCTTCATGGAACTCATCATGTCTTCGCGCCAGTTGATGTATAGGTTTCCACCGTCAGGCTTAGCCAACCAGTCTCGAATGGAGAACCGCCCAGGCTTCATGCCGGTGTGCTCGGACAGCTTGTTCGATAGCACGAAGCGGGCAGAAGACAGGGCTTTGCTGGCTTCGCTGGAGCCAACAAAAAGGGATTCGGCCAGCGTGCCTTCCAAGAATTGCTTCAAGACCTTGGGGTCTTCGATGGTACATAGCCGGAACAGATCCATGACACTTGCCCCGTCGCCCTGCAGCTGGTGGAGTTTCTTGGCAGTCTCGCGTAACAGCAGGCGACCGAAGTCGTTCCATTCTTCGGCGTTCTTATCCTGGCTCATGGGAACCATGGAATGGGCCAGCCGCTTCCAGTCGTAGTCGGCACGAACTTCATTGAAGAACGACCAACCCTGGCTGCGGGCATCGTAGGGGTTGAGGATCACGTCATTAGGCTGCCAAAACTTGCTCAGTAGGTCGCCATTGGGGTCGATCACGATCATCCGATCGTTGCGCTCTGGCGTTCGGCCGGGCAAGCGGTTGTTCATGCTGTGCCTTGAGCGATTCAGCACAGAAGCGGCCATGTTGCGCAACAACACCGATTTACCGGAACCTGTAGCGCCGCTGATGAGCAAATGCAGGTTCTCGTTGGCGGTCGGCATAGGGATGCCGCCCACGTCGATCTGCTGTTTGCCGCGCTCTGCGCACTGGCGTGCTAGGCTTTTTGCCGAGGTGGTTCGGGTGCCACGCACAAAGCGCTTGTAGGCAGCTCCCTCAAATCCTTCAGTTTTGGCGGTGCGCCCGATAATCAGGATGAGCATGAGCGACAGGGCCAGGCCGACGCCAAGCGCTCCGTAGAGCAAGGGATATTGAGGCGTCAAAACGACGAAATGCCGGAAGGTTCGGGCATTCCAGTCTCGCCAGTGCATGCGGCTGCCCCAGGTGGCAGCGGCCATCCAGGCACCAGTAGGGAGGAGGGCCAAAGAGAAGGCGGCGATGCGCCGCCGGGTAATGGGCGAGATTAGGGTGGACATAAGTGCCGATCCTCAAGAAATCAAAATCTGGCCCAGAGTCAGGCCAGCCAGTAAGCCTCCTAAAATGCCGGCTGCGCCGCCCACGACCAAGGCAATGAGTGCCATGCGACGTGCGGATCGGTGGGCGATGCTGGCGTACTGGGCGGCATCCCGGGACAACTGATTCAGCCGGCTGTCGGTGTCATCCAGCATGGTCTGGATGGCGTGCTGGGCCTGCTGATTGATGGGTTTGGCTGCCGCTTCCATCGTGGCGGTGAGATGGCGGCCAAGTTGCTGAGGCAAGACTTGCTGCGCTTCGCCCATGGACTGCATCTGCTTCTGGACCGCATCCAGACTTTGTGTGGCGCTTTCCAGTCGGTCCACGAGGCCTGCGACTTCACCCAATGCCTCGTGGTACAGCAAATCCAGCTTGGTACGCGCGCCACTGGAATTCGAGTGTGATTCCATAGTGGCCAGCTCAGGAAAACAGCGCGGTGAAAGCTGCGTTCATTTGCCGGTCCACTGGCTTGGCCAGCGCACGCAGGGCGTGTCGGTTGCTCAACTGCGAAATGCGAACATGGTCTTCAGGATCGGCAGCGCGAAGCAGGGCGCGGTAGTCCGTCTGGTCAGCCAGTACGTCGGCAATCGTGGTGCGTTGGTCTGCGAGCAACTCGAAGACTTCGTTTTCGTAAATGGCGGCCCGGGGGTTGGCCTGCACTTCACCTGTTTTGGCGGCATAGGCCAGGATCGAGGGAAATTCATCCTGCACGCTGGTATCGACACGATTGAAAAGGATCCGCACCCGCTCTGGATCGACGCCCAGTTCAGCCAGGGCTGCCACGGTTTTGATGGTCTCGCGCTGGGCCTTGCCGGTATTGATGACAGGCAGTACGAAGTAATTCATTTCCTCGTGCGCGCCTTCGTAGCGCATCATGTGCGTCAGAAAATCCTCGATGTTGCTGGCGCCCACATCGACAATCGCATCGTCGCGGGTGAGTAGTTCCCGGAACAGTCGGCCAAAGTGTTCCCCGCGTAGCTGATCGACATTCAGGCCCAGGTCAGCGCCCGTTTCGTTGGTGGATTCCACTGCAAAAATCTGTGCGCTGTTCATACGTGGCGCCAGAAGGTGAGAGGCGGCAACTGTCTTGCCAACGGAGCCGGTGTAGTTCAGGACGGCGACTTTCATGGTTCATTCCTTTTGGTGGGGTTGCTGTCAGCAGGTTGAGTACGATTGGCCAAGCCCTCACGGCGCAAAGCCTCCAGGTCTATCTGCATGTCGCGAATCTTGCGCAAATCGCCGGGTGTCTGAATGTCGCGCGGTCGGCCCTGGATAGCATCAAGTGCCGGAGGATGTGAGGGTGGTTTCACTGCAGAGACTGGAGGCCTGGCTGCTGGTCGCTGGGCTTTGCGCCAGCGGTACAGCGTGATGGCGTAGGTGCTGCGTTGTACAGTCAGGCCTGCGGCGGCCAGATCATCCAGCACGGCAGCATGTGGGACGCCGGTAGCCAGCTCAGTTTCGATCAAGGGAAACAGGGCGCGCAGCTGCGCAGCGATGCTGATGCGAGGATCCAGGGCCGCAAGTGTGGTTCGGTAGCGCGTTACGGATGGAGATTCATTCATGGTTTTCCAGGAGTTGGGGTGAACACGGTGTCGCTCAGCGCGACAGCTCGAGAAAGACCTTGGCCTGTTTGCCTGCCAGCCAGGTGCAGCCTGCAGCAAGCGCTTCGTCATAGGCAGATTGTTCGTCAGCGAACCGAACCGACTTGCCTTGTGCGGAGAACTGTCCGCCGCCGACTTCCTGACCGTCATCGAGCAGGCGCAGGGTGTAGGCGCCGATCTCGGAGTGGTGGGGGATGATCTCGAAGGAGAACCGCCGCGAAGCCTGAGTCGCTTCAGTATGAAATTGCCTGGCCACCTCGCAGAGGCGGGCCGCCCAGTCCGGACCGATGCGATCCAAGGCTTCAGCGATGCTGTAGCCTCGCTCACGGAGCCAGTCGCTGCGATCCAGCGCAAGGGCAGCCGTCAGGGCTTCGCCCAGGCTCATAGTGCCAATGCCGTAGTGAGCGGCTTGCTGAACGATGTCGAGCATGCGGGTGTCGATGTTCGCGTGCATGAAGTCTCCTTTGCCCTATGGCTTGAAGGGCAGTGATGGGGATGAAAGAGGGAAGTGCCCGAAAGGGCGGATGTGGTCCGTTGCTGACCGATGCAGCCGCTGTGCGGCTGCCCAGCGTGATGATATAAGACGGTCTGAGCCGTGCAGGCGGGGGCGGTGCATATCGGGCAGGCCGACTTATTCACAGGCCTGGTTGGTAGAAGTAAGGTAGAAATAAGGTAGAAGGCGTATCGATGGCTGGAAAGGACCTGTTTACGCGGGTTTCCAGAAATTATTTGCGATGCTATGACGATAAAGCGCGATGCTGTGACGAGAAGCCGCGATCTTATGACGACGTCGGTGCGATGCTATGACGACGGTAAGAACCACTTATCCACAACCTGTAAAAGACCCTGGAATCGGATGTTTCTGTAAGTCGGGCGCGATGTTATGACGATTGGAAATCTAGCGATCCAGACGTATCCAGACGGCTTGCTCGTGGCCCCGGGTGGCGGTTTCTATGCGTGGCTTTGTAATGACCTCCAGTTCTTCCAATTCCGTCAGGCTGCGCTCCAAACTCGCCCGAAAATCACGCATGCGACCGGTGTATTGGGCGCGCTGCTTGAGAATGTCCAGGCTGTACTTTTGCTGGATGTCGGCGGATGTGCCGATCAGGCGCTGCAGGCTTTTGGACAGGTCGTGTCGCATTTGCAGGCGCTTGGCCCAGTCCACCAGGGCATATTCCCGATTGCCGAAGATTTGTGCCCAACGAGGATCGGCGTACAGGGTATAGCTTCCGGTTGGTTCGTGGTAATCAAAGCCGCCCAGCATGGCGAGGACTCGGGTAGAAGGATGTCTGCCGTAGCTGTATTTGACTGAGCCATCCTTTCTGCGGGCCTCAATGCATAGGGTGAAGCGGGCCAAGTCTTTCATGCCTTCATGCAGCCATTCATAGGCGCTGCCACCTGTGGGTCTGCCCATGCCGCGCAGGAAATCCGCTCGGTTGATAACTGGCGCTTCGCCCAACAGGGCCGTGGTCTGCAAGTACATGGCGTGCATCCAGATGTCGGCGTGGTCTTCGCTCAACTGCTTGCCGGATCCTTTAAGCAGGATGTTGCTGCCTTCCAGAAAAACGGTGTCATCGTGCAGAGTGCGCCAGCCCCGACGAACCGGCGCAAAAATGGCGCTTCGGGCGATGTAGTTGGGGATGGCTCTGGCCGTTTCATTGATACCCGGCAGCATGAATGGGGTCGGGGTTGAGGCCTGCTTTTCTGCGGCGGCGGCCAAGGCCTGGGTAGCCTTTTGCTGAGCCCGTTGCATAGCTGCTGACAGGCGCAGTAGATTAGTGGCCTGGTGAAACGGCAGGCGTGTGGATGAGGTCATGGGTAAAGCTCCAGACGAGCCCATACAAGGCCTGCCCGGAACGTGTGCAGCGCCTCACACGGGGTTCAGGGGTAGATGCGACCGGGCAAAGCGATGGCTGGCCGCAAGGATGAATATGGATGCCCGTCAGGGCGTAGTTAGCTGCGGTTCAGCCGTTGACTTGTCGCCTGGGTTCAAACCAAAGTTCTTTAAGCCGAAACCGCTCGAAATGCAACACGATGTCTACGGTCTGACGTAGAAAGGCCTGGATGGTTGGCAGATCGAGGTTGCCGCCCGTGGGTGATTGCTTGATGAGCATCGCCAGGCGGTCAAAGGTATCGGCGGCCCCATTGGCGTGCGTGGTGGTGACTGACCCCGGATGGCCGGTATTCAACGCCGCCAAGTAATCCCAGGTTTCAGGGCCGCGCAGTTCGGCAAGGAATATCCGGTCTGGCGACAAGCGCATGCAGGCGGCCAGGCTTTCGGTGGCTGACACGCGACCGCGTGTGCCGCCATACATCAGATGAATACGGTTTTTGTGCCGAGGCAGAATGAGTTCATGAACGTCCTCAATGGTGACCAGGCGTTCATCGACGGGCACCCGGTCGATCAGCGATCTCGCAAAGGTGGTTTTGCCGGATCCTGTTGCGCCGGAGATGACCAGATTCTTGCGGGCCTGAATGGCTGCGAGAAGAAATCCGCGAATGTCACCTGCATCCTTCAGGGCCATCAGTTCTTGATCTGTTTTCGAAAGACCGTCCGAAGTATATTGGGCGGCGGCGTCGTGAGTGGCCTCAAAAGCGCCTTGAGCGTGCAACTCCTCCAGGGAAAGAGCCACCTGGGCGTGCTTGCGGATATTGATGGCCAGCGTGCCGTCAATGCAGGCGGGGGGCAGCACAATCTGGCCGCGCTCACCGTCGGGCAGGACAACAGATTGAATCGGACCGCGCGCCATGTGGTTATACGCTGCTAGCGCGGTGGCCAGAGCTTCCAGGTGCGGGTAGGAAAGCTGAAGGCATTCGTGAAGCTGCCAGGCACCGCGTGTACGGGTGTAAATCTCACCGGCCCGCACGATGGCAATTTCAGTGACGCTAGGGTCTTCCAGGTGTTTGGACAAGGGCCGTAGAAAGGTGCGAACGGCAATGGATCGATCAAAGGGAATCGGTTCAGGGGATGGGTTCAAGCTCATAGACGTGGCTGAAATCCAGATCGCGGGCGACCATGATGCCGATACGCTCGCCCTGGTTCTTGTAAAGAGTGGGAGGAATGTCCAGGGACTTTTCCAATATCTTTGCAACCGCTTCTTGTCCGCCTTCGGCGGTGTTGTCAAAGCGGATGTTGTTGCTGCCCGATTGCCCTTGATTGGATGCCCAGTTACCGAAGTCGCCCACCAGAGAAAGAAGGATGGCGTTGCCAAAGCGTTCCCAGAAGTGGTTGTCGATATGTCCGCCCAATCCCGCTTCGCCCAGCGGGCCTGTACCGGGCGAACTCAAATTCACGATGACGCCGGTAGGCGTTTCCAGCCGGTTCCATGTCACAAAGGCGCGGGCCTGGCCCTGCTGTATGCCTCCAGACTGATAACCCGTGAATTTGGTGCCGGCATCAATGAGCTTGACCTTGCCGTTGGCGCTCATGACATCGTGCGTGGCCAGACACGTCAGAAGCCCGGACTGGGTGCTGACCAGTTTTGTCTGCAGGGTGCAGTCGATCATGGTGCCTTGCGTGAGAAGGAAGTTGCGGTCACCCAGTTGCCCAGCCACTGATGGGGCCAGCTCCAGCGGTCGCAGCTTGTCGGCCAGAGGGCCAGCATCGCTATAAGGGCCTTGGGGGCCATTTGACTGGCTTGGGGTTGTGCCGCTTGCGTCTGCACCACCGGCCTGTAGCGGACTGGCCAGCCGACGCTGGGTAAGTTCGTCGACAGGAGGCGGGGCTGCGGGCATGGGTGGCGAGATGTTGTAGCTGGGCACCACCGTTGGCTCGGGCGTCGGAGGCGGCAGTGCTGGAGGTGGCGTGGGGCGCTCTACCTTGGGAGCTTTGAGGCGATTGATGATGCCGCTTTGATCGGCTTCCAGGCCGTTATCGGCTTTTGCTGCTGACTCGCGGCTCCAGACCTTCATGAGCACACCGACAGCCACTGCCACAGCGATCAGGATGGTGAGCCACAGAAATGCGCGGGCACCGCGCGGGGCGCTGCGCCCGGTTGCTTCCAGGTTCAGCGTTTCCCTTTCCAGGTTCGCGTCTTTTGGATTCCCCTCTTGCGAGGCTCGTACCTGTGCCTGGTCTTGTTCCTTTTCCGTCATGGGGAATTCCTTTCTTGCGTGGCTTCGCGTATGCGGATGGTGGGCACAGGTGCCGCAGCGGGCGATTGCGGACTCGCAGTGCCTTTGATGCTGCGTCTGACTGCTGGTGATGCCGTCCCGGTATGTGCTGGCATGGGTGTGGTGCCGTAGGCGCCGTTGTGAATCGCCAGCACTTGGTCGCCCAGGCGCAGATGCCATAAGGCAGACGTGCGATGAAGCACCATGGTGCGTTCATCTGCCATGTGGTGATTGGTGATGACTTCCTGGCCGTCTGGCGTGACGCGGTACACGGTCGGGATGTCGGCTTGCGGCGCAAACTGCAGCCAGGTCTGACGGCCATCATCCCAGGCGTGTACTGGCGCGATGGCCGCATCGCCGCTGCGGGTGTAGGCCTGCCAGTTCATGTTAGTGCTAACGGCTTGTAAGGATCGTTCAATCGCAGCCTCTTGTGCGGCCTGAGTTCGTTGCCTGGCTTCAACCTCTGGGTAGCGGATCACGAGTTTGTACAAGGCGGCTGAATTGCGGTTGTCGCTGTACGAGAGCCTGAAGCTGTAATCGCGTCGGTCAGTGACGACGATGAGGTTGGTGTTGGCGTCCTCTGCCGTGGGTTTGAAGAACAGATGATTGTTCTTGTAGGTAAATGCATAGGCTTGGCTGTCGCCAAAGACGTGGTAGACATAGCGCTCACCGGGCTCCAGCACGATATGGGTGGCCACGCCGATCACGGCGTTGAGCTGGATGACATTGGCGTCGTTGTAATTGACATAGCGTACGCGGTGGTCGAGCCGCGAAGAACGAGGGGTCTCCAACGCCAGGGCGCTGGCGGGTATGGCCAGACCAAGAAACAACGCCAGCGCCTGCCGACTGGGGAAATGTTTAAACATAAGAATTCCTTCAGATCCTTGTCGGTGTCAGCGCGACAGATCGGCAGCCAGGTCATAGCGCATGACCTGAAAGCCCAGCGGGTTTAGGCGGGCGACCTCTTCGGTGAGCGGCACGTCGGTGTATTGGTAAGCCATGGTGGCAATCAGGTGCTGAGCCTTGGTGATGTTGCCCGTGGTGATTTCCCGCTCTGTCTTGGTAAAGCGCACGATGGCGGCCTGATTGGCGCCCAATGTGATCGAATGAACCTGCACATCGACTGTGCCCTGGGTACCGAGGCGTGTCGTGACGGCGTCCTGCCCTTCGAATCGTGTGCCGTACTGCGTCTGGATGGGTGCAGAGGACAGCAGGGCGCAAGTGTCGAATTGCTCCTGTATCGTCTGCCAACTGTAGCCCTCGCAGTTCAGCACGTAAGTGTTCAGAAAGTACTTGGCGATGCGCTGGCCGTAGTCTTCGAGCGGTTGGCCCAGGCTGCTGACATGTTCGATGGAGCCGGTGGCGCTATCAACGCGGACCACATACATTTCGGGCGGCTGCTTCAAAGGGGTGAGGCCCGCTACGGCGGCGATGGAGGCCAGAGCGATCAGGCCAGCACCGATAGCTACCTGCCAGGCGCGTTTACGGCTACTGACGAGCTCGCCGAGGTGATCGCGTTCCAGGCCGCGCGACTGCTCCAGGTAGGCGGCAACGTCTTCGGATTTGAGAGATGCGGACACTAGTCAAACTCCTTTGAAAAGAGGCGGCGTGGCATTGACCGGTACGCGTGGCGTATCGGCCGGTTGCGGCGGCTGGGGCGCATGAAAGGCGCAGCCAGCCAGCAGCCCGGCCAGCGCGAGGGCGGCAAAGAGGTTTTTCATGGAATGGTTCCTGTCCTGCCGGACTGGCAGAAGGATCGGGATTGAAAGTCGGTTGATTGGCCCGGCGTGGGCCGACAAGCAGATTGCCTATTTGGCGCGCGGGCGCAGCATGCTGCGCAGTCGTAGCATTGAGAACGCCCCTTTGGCCGCGGTACCCACACCGAGCTGAGCGCCGAAGCCGTTGGAGAGGCCGGCGGCGAGGCCTGGGATCATGACCATGACGACAAGGCTGGCGATGCCGACAAGCAGCTGGGCACCGAAGAGTCCGATAATATCCTTGGCTCCGCCATTGATTTGATCGGCAATCATTCGGATGAGCTGGATATTCATCTGCAGCAATAGTCCGAAAATCAGGCCGGCCAATAGCGCCAGAAATACAAAATTCAATGCTTGAGAGACCCAACTGTTGAAGAGTGGTTTGGTGGGTTCAAACAGAGTGGCTGCAATGAAAATGGGACCCGTGGCGACGACGAGCGCCATGCCGACCTTGCAGACCACAACTATCACCATGATGATGCTGCCTACCACGGCAGCATTGACACGTACCATCGTGGCAAGAAGACTGACCAAGACTTCCTTGGTAGATGGGAGAAAGTTGAACCAGGCGTCTTGGCCCTTGCCCATCATGGCGTTTGATGCCTTGCCGGTTTCGTTCTGCAGCTTGTCCACCTCTTGGGCCACGCTGCCGGTACTCAGGGCGATCTGCGTAATATCGTCGGGCAGCGCAATCATGGTTTCGGCGATATCGTTTTGGTACAAGCCTCCCGTACCAAAAATCATTGCGACAATGGCTACAAGAATGGCCTTGCGAAAGAACTCTGTGACGGTCATGCTGCTCTGGCCCTGCATCAGTGCAAACGCGTAGACCACAAATTGAATCGTAAGCCCTACCGTGATGACCGGCATTAGGGCTTCAAATAGCGCTTGCATTGGGCCGTTAACCGCATCGCTCAATGTATTTTCGGTTTGGGTCATCACCCATTGGGCAATGTCGCTAGGGGCTGAAGGCGGGGTTACGGAAGGAGTGGAGCCAGACATGGTACGGCCTTACTCGTTGGAGCCGGCCTTTACGCCAGCAGTATCGTTATCCCCAAACCAGCCACCATATACCCGTTCTGCTCTGGCTTGTAGCAGGTGACGCTCTGCCTCCAGTTGTTGGGAGGCTAGCTGAATGCGAGTTTGCTCGGCCAAGATATTGGCCTGCTCAATCTGGATTCGAGCCTGTAGCTCGGATATCTCTTTGGGGTTAGTCGTCTGATTGATCTTGTCTTGCAGTGCATCCACATTGGCCAGACGTTGGGTCATGGAGTCATAGGCTCGTTGACTCATGGCCTTGGCGGTCGCTTCGATGTTCAACGCCTTCTTTGAAAGTTCTGCACGATCCGCTTCAAAATTTACCGGAGCCATGACCGAGTCGGTAACGCGGCCAACGTCGCCATCCAGGCTTGAGCCGTTTGAGCGATCAAGTAGCCCTTGGGCATTCGAAGGCAGAGCTGAACGCAACTGGTCACGCATGTCAGGACTGCCGACTACATTTCCGAAACCACTGGATTGTGTGAATGCGGCGAGTTGGCTTTTGGCGGTGGCCAGCTGTTCGGTCAGATTCATCAGTTGGTCTCTGGCAGTGAGCAATTGCTCCTGTAACTGCGCAATGGTGGCAGCATCGACCGTAGGGATGCCGCTAGCTTGGACAGGGTTTAAGAAAACGGCGGACAGGACGATGCCCGCCGCAAATGACTTGCAGCGTGTCATGGGAAATACTCCGGAGAATGCGCCTTCAGGCGCGAAGGTCAGGGTTTGGTACTGGCCTGCTTCGCAATGGCTTGGTAATCGGCTTCGGTCGTGCGATGCGCTTTCATCTGGCCCGACACAATGAGGTCAGCGCTTTCATCGTAGGCAACGCGTTTATCACCTACAGCCAGAATGTTGTCTGAATCATCCAGCTTGCCGGGTAGCTTGTGGGTTTGGTAGCCGCCACCAAAAGGGTCCTTGGTGACGAGCACGAAGAGGAAGCTATCGCCGTTTCGGGTGATGTGGATGGCATCAGGGTCATACTTGCTATCAGACTTCCAATACCCAAGAAACTTTTCACCATCTGGTTCAGTCTTGCATCCGGCTACGATGGTCAGCAGCGCAGCGGCGCTAACAGTAGTGATGAAATGTCGTCGATTCATTGGGTGTCCTATGGTGAACGGTTGTTGGGGTGGGCCGGGCTGCGTTTGACTGCCGCCCAGGCATCGGTCACGCTGCAGACGTGCCCAGCCTTTGTAAGCCAGTCGGGCGCTTGTTTATGTTTCAGGATGTACCGGCAAAGTACGCCCATGTCGTCATTCGGAGCAGGGATATGTTGGAGGCTGAATGGATTCATGAGCATAGGTCTGGCCCGTCTTGTTCGAGCTCCTGCTCCTGCCTTAGTACGGCTTGATCAAAGCGGACGCCGACCAAGTCAGCCACCCGTTGATACTCGGCGGAGCCAGGTGGGTGGCCGTTCACTTCGTGGATGTGTAGGCTGTAATATTTTTCTACACCTTGCTCAAAGTAAGCACGATCTTCGCGCGGATACGTGGAACGGAACCAGATGTTCGGGGTCATGCTGGGATCGGTGCTCGATGGTTCGGAAATTCCGTAATCCCGGCTATGGCGCACCAAGTCATCGGCATTGAAGGTGACGCGGTCGAGTTCGATGTCGTGGGTACTGACTCCACCTGCTTCCAGATCTGAAAGTGTCCAGCGTTCGCAGTGGATGGAAACGACAAAAGCGTCACTTGGGGTGTTCGCTTCGGCTTCCGGGCCGGAAAGCCCCAAACGGGCATAGAAGTCCTGATCTTTCGTTGTCTGCAGATCGTCGCGAGCCTGTGCTTGGCGCTGGTTATGTTCATGCGCTGCTAGCTGCTTTTCCCGGTCATGAGTGTCTTGTTTCATAGGCTACCTTCTTATGAGATCGCGGTTGTCTGGCGGCTTTGTTTAACGAGGTCCAGGTACACAGGCAACCAAGCGACTGGATCATGCCCGGCCTGGGCCACTGCCTGTTCGGCTATCGCAGCCATGTCGGAACTGCCGGAAAACACCAGCAGTTCGTCTTCGCAGCCGGACAAGTCCAGTTGCGCGACCGTGACGCTTGAACCTTGCTTGACAAGGAACTTGCGGCTGGCCTCGCCCAAAGACTTCAACAGTTCGAATTCAGTAGGCGACAGGCCAAAGCCTTCGATGTAGTCGCGGGCCTTGGCTCTGGGGTTGGGTAGCAGTATCAGGGTTGCCGTCTGTTGAACCAGTGAGGGGCCGACTGGGTTTTCCGTGATGGCGCCCGGCTCCTGGGTGGCGAAGGCCAGCACGCCGTTTTTCTTGCGGATGGTACGGCTGGCATCTTGCATGTCTTCCTGAAAATGTCTGTCCTTTAATGCGTGCTGGCATTCGTCGTACAGGTTGATGATGCGCCGGCCATCGTGCAGGGCATCAATGCGGTGCTTCAGATACATCGTGGCTGCGCCCCGTACCGCGTCATCATCAAGCAGTTCGGTCAGATCAAATCCGAAGATGGCGGGTTTGCCCGTGTCGGTGGCTAGACTCAGTTCATCGGCAGGGTTATCGAACACCCAGCCGTATTCACCGCCCTGGCACCACGGTGCCAAGCGAGCATGGATGGTGCTCGTGGTTTCATCGTCGCTGTACGGGTTGGGCAGCAAGGTATTCAAGGTCGATAGCGTGCGGGCCTCCCGGTCAATCAATGTGGTCAGTTGTTGCACGGCCTGGGTGATATCGGCCTGCTGTCGTGTGGTGACTGCTTCGCCCCGGCGCTCGGCCAGGAATACGACCAGGCGCACCATGAAGGCGACGTTTCCTTTGGTGGGCTCCATTTGGAACGGATTCCAGCCTGTTGCTTCACCAAGGCGGATATTGAAGTAGCGGCCACCGAGCGCCATGATGAGCACCTGCATGCCCTGATCCTTGTCCCAGACAACACACGTTGCACCAAATTTCTGCGCCTGGGTGAGCAGCATTCCCTGTAATACTGTCTTACCCGTGCCGGTCATCCCAATAATCATGGTGTTGCCTGGGCGACGTTTTCCGGTTTCGTCCAAGTCCTCGGTAGAGGCATGGAAGTTGAAGAAGAACGGGCTACCTGTCTGGGTTTTAAGCAGCGTGACCGCTGGCCCCCAGGGGTTGCCGACCGGTTTGCCGGTCAGTTGGTTATGCAGGCTGGAAAAGCACAGGAAGTTGAGCGATGTGATGGGCACCGGGCGTGGCCGCCAGTGCCAGTTACCGGGCAGTTGCGCCCAGAACCCGGCTTCCAGAGCTCGATCCAGCGGCCGAAAGCCGACCGCCTCGTCGGCCAGCGCCGTAGCGGTCTGGGCCAGTGCGTGGCGCACCCCTTCAGCCGTGTCGCCATAAATCAGCATCGTAGCGTGATGGTCGCCCAGGCCCAGGCGAGCGGAGGTCAGGTCGTCCATGGCCTCAGTCAGTTGGGTAACTTGGCTGATCGAATCGTCGCCGGAATCGACCAGCAGCTTGTGATGTTTCTTGACCAGCTTCTTGGCTGCAGCCCCAGTATGGCTTCCCCACGATTGGGTGAGCACGAATTCGTGTGGCAGGCCCAGCAGCCGATCCAGGTGTCCGGCTTTCGTCGCTTCCGGGTAGTCGCGCAGCTCCATCATGCCGAAGATGCGGGAGCTGGCGACGCTACGCAGTTCGCCCAATTCTCCATGTCGGCCAAAGATCGGTCTGGCATAGGGCAGGGTGTTTCGCAAGCGTTCCCGACTGATTGGTACGGGCCGGTGTGTACCGGAAAGCAGAAATCCCAGGAACTCGGCGGCTTCGCTGAAGGCAAAGCCTTTGCGATCTACGATGCCCAGGGTTTGCGGATCGTAGCGGTAAAGTCCAGCGCTCAAGGCGCGTATGATGCCGTTCAGGCGTTCGATGGATTCGGCTTGCCAGTGTGCAATGCGTTGTGCGTCGGCTTTTTCCAGGCTGGCGAATGTGCCCAGTATTGGATCCTGTACCGGATGAATAAGCACCGTCAGGTATAGATCGTTGATCATCAGGCCCGAGGTATCGAACGTTGCACGGTAGGCGGCATCGAACCGGGAAGCAAAGGGCTGGTTAAAGGTGCTGTCGGGGTATTCCGTGACGCGGCGGCGCACGATATGCGAGTACAGGCCCAGCGACCCCATGGGCAAGCCGCGTAGTACGTTATGCAGCGCTTCGATCCAATCTTTCAACTCGTCTTGTGGATAGGCGTCCGGCGCGCGTCCTGTTACTTTGATGACAGCCAGGTACTCATGGTTGTCGCAGGCAATGATCTGGTCTGTGACATGGTGGGAATAGGGCAGGTAGCGCGAGACGCGCCGTTCGTCCACGGCCAGGGCGGTAGCAGCAGTCATGGAAATATCCTTTACTTGATGAGCGCGCGCCAGGGCCGACGCCGGTGGTAGCCTTGCACGGCGTAACTTGAGCCCTGCCAGAAGCGTTGATTGCGATTGCGCCGTCGCGTTTTCAGTTCGAGCCACAGCACATCCAGGGCTTTATCGTCATCGCGGGTGAGAATGGCAAGCGTTGGTATGACGACGAAGAGCAGGCCCCACCAGGCCAGGCCTGCCGTCATGGCGATGACGGCTACGCAAGTAAAGGCGCCAAGTAACAGCTTGGTGGGAACGCCCATGAATGTGGCCTTGCGGCCCAGTCCTCTGAAGACCGGATAGGTGTTGGTCGCCATGGTTTACTTCCAAAGCAACACAACCAGTTCGGCAACTGATCCGGCCAGCAGCACGCCGATGCCCCAACGGATGGCATCGTCTTTGCGCATGACCTCTGCGGAATACAGTACAAAAATGATCACACCGATGATGATGGCTGCGATGGGCAGGATGACATCCAGATTGTCTCTGAGGGTCTGTAATGTCGTTTGCGCTCGGGAAAGTCCGCCGATGGATTGGGCAAATGCAGCCTGATGGATGCCGAACAGCAGTGCGGCTGTAGTCAATGAGTTGATGATCCGCAGGAAGTGCGTAGGGTTCTTGAAGAGTTTCAGTAGAGACATGCAAAGACTCCTGCCCCTAGGCGCGAAGAGGCATAGGGGTGGTGGTTGGAAAGAAAAGGAATGAGCGCGGCCAAGTCGGCCGGGGGTGCGTCAGGCGTCGGAGTTAGGGCTGCTTTCTGGTTCGCCGTCTCGCGTTTGCGAAAAGCCGTCGGTCGCCGGGTTGGCGCTGAAACCGTCCGGTGCCCCTTCGGGTTGAGCTGGTGATTCTTGATCAGGTTTTTGCGCCGACTCTGCCTGTGTGGCATTTTTTGCGGACTTGGTCGTTTCATTGTCCAGGGGTGCCAAGGCCGGAACCTTTATCTTGGCCTGGGCTAACACTTTGCCGACATAGCCATTGGCGAAGCCGCGCTTGAAATTGCCGGTGTTGTAGCAGGACAGCGCGGCGCGCAATGCATGCTGCGGATCCGCCCGTCGAGGCAAGGCTCTGGCATAGCACTCTGCCAGTACTGTCTGGGCGGCTGCCAGATTGCGGCAGGGATCAAAGACGGTCTTGCTATCCAGATTTAACCACGCCCAATTTCGAACATTGATCTGTCCCAAACCGGCATCGAAGTCGATGCCTTGGTCAATGAGGCGGTCGGCTGCTGCGGCCGCTTCGGCCAATGTTTTTGGTTGTTGCCGCAGGTGCCGGCCCTTCCGGTTTACGCCGATGGCGTATTGCTGGACTCGGGATTCATGACGAATCAGTGCATGTAGCGTGATTGGGTGGATGTTTGGTGCGCAGGTCAGGGCCAAAGCTGCAAGTTCTGCGATCATGCTTGGCTCCTTCAGCGTCCGCGTCGGTGTCTGGGATCCGTGAGGGAAAAATTCCAGCCTTTAGCCCATAGCCCACTATGGTCGGCATCCCATTTGGCTTGCGCTGCCTCGTACTCCTCGGCTTTGATCCAGTGCCCCCCCATGGTTGGCTTGCCGACGTAGCGTACAGACAGCTCATACGTCCAGGCGTGATCGTTGTAAGCGACACAATAGGTGGGTAGCTGGTCGAGTGTGACTGTAGGTAGCGGATGGACTTCGTAGACGGTTTGCCCGCTGTCACCGCCGTATTCACGCTTGCGCCATTTGTACGCCGTATCGGCATAGGTTTGGTTCAAGAATTCCGCGTCGCATTTGCCAGCACCGCGTGATATGGCATCAATGCGCTCTGACATGCCTGAGTCGCCGGACGCGGGGCACTGGGATAGAAAGGAACGTCTCGCTGAGACGGTAGCAGACCAGTCCAGGCCGTGCTTGTTGTACTTCCTGATGTCGAAGTAGTGGTCCAGGGATGGACCGCACTGGCCCGGTCGCAGGCTGGATGACAGGCAGAGCGTTGCTTCGCAGGCGAGACGTGGGATACCCGTGAGCAGGTTAGCCGTGTCGGCGGCATGAGCGACAGGAGCCAGGACGCAGGCGAGCGCCAGCGCCCCAGCCCGCAGGGCGAGAAGGGATTGCATGAAGGTGTCTCCGGGGAAGGGGTACGGCAGGTGGCCTTGGAACAGGCCGAAGAGAGGTTAGCGTTGACGCTGCAGATTCTGTTGGGCGATGGCGATCTGTTCAGGCTTGGCCATGGCGCGCACGAGATAGGCGGTTTCGATGGCCGCTTGGCGGATATCGCGTAGTTGTCCCAAATCAGCGACGATCTGGCGCAGCAGGGTTAGTTCTTCCTGCACCGTGTCGTCGGCGGATAGCCGTCGCCTTATATAGTTAGAGAGGGACAGCCCGGAAAGGGCGGCTGCTTCGCCAAGGCGCGCAGCGTGAGACGGGGTCACCCGGATGCGGATGACCTCGGAGAGAGGTTCGTTCATGGTGTTATCCCTTGTGGCGAAAAAATAGGGAATCTAGTACTAGCCTTTGGACTGGGCGACAATCCAATTAGCTTGTTTGTACAAGCCTCATGTTTTTGGTATGTGTTTTGGTATTTTAAGAATCGATGTGCTTGGAAACCATTATGAATATTAACTATTCGAGTCTCGCCGTCGCACCAAGGTTTGAAATCAGCTTGTTCATGGAACTCTATGAAACCCGCAGCTCTCCTGTGAGAATGCGGGTTTTTTGCCGCTGGGCCGCCGGGCCGGCTTCTCACAATCCAAGCTTTTGTGTACCCTTTTGTGTACCTTATAGACCAGCCTATCGATGGCTTGTGCCCATGCTGCGCATCAGCGCGTGATCATGGCGAGCGAGAGGTCTTTAGCGTGCGGTTCGATTCTGGCATTGAGCCGTAATGCCTGCTCATTGACGTCCAATAGCCAATCTTCTCCGCCTACACGCTCTATATCCAACAGGCTGATGGTAGCGGCCTGCTTATTGCCCAAGGCGGCGTAGAGTAAATCGCGAAGCGCGTTTTTCATTTCACGAATCTCTTAATCCGGATGCGGGCGCTAGTAAGGCAGCCCTGGGAAAGTGCGCTTCAGATGTAGCAGCAAGCGGCTGCGGAGCAGGGAATCATGCCGTTTCCTGGCTTCTTCATCGGCCGGGCATGGCGGGTTTGGAGGGGTGTTCATATTATTGTCCATCCGAAACAGCATGGGATGGCGGGGGATGGCTGAGTTATGCATGGTGGCTTCCTTGCGGCAGCGGCCCGGAAGAATTCCAACGGGCCGACTGTCTATGCGCTATTACAAGACCCAAGGTACGCCGGAAACCCATTATTGCCTAATCATCAATTGCAAGCAATCAATACCGCGCCGGGTTCCATGATGATGCGGGTTTTTGGCATGCGTTTCGGCATGCCTTGATTTCACTCAGCTTGCCCGCCGCCGGTAGAAGCACCTACCGTGCGGCCGGCGTCCTCGGCTTGCCCGCCGGCCTGCTCCGGAGATGGCTCGAAAATGGCGCGCTGGCGCAGCAATAGGTCCACGACGGCCAGTATCAGCGGGTCGGCCTCGTCGCTGCGCCATACCAGGCTCAGCTCCGCGGGGTGGCGCCAGGCGTCTTTCAGCGGCAGATAGGACAGGCCGAAGGTCCTGAACAGCGAGAAGGCCGAGGGTACGATCGCCGCGCCCAGGCCGCCGCTGACCAGGGCCAATGTGGTGGGCAGCACGCTTTCCTGCACGGCATGGATGGCGATATGCATATCGCCCAGCCAGCGGGCGCTCAAGTGGTGGAAATAGGGCGAGCGGATGGGATCACAAGTGTCGCCACTGAATGGAGGCGTCCCGCCGGGGTGATCGCGGTCCGTAGGGTGCGTGTTCGCGGTAGAGTGAAGTCCGCTCGATCCTTATACGTAGGCGGATCCCCGTGCCGCAGGACACTGAAGACGATGGAAGGAACGGGACGGGATGCGCGGATGTCCCGGAGCGGAAAATCCCGACGATCAACCCTCCGCTCCTCCTGACCATTCACACGGGCATCGACTTGGCATGCATCATTTGCCAAGATGCGCGGCGATTTTCTGGGCCATGTGGATGATGTCCACCGCAATCTTCCTTTCGCGCTGTTCGCTCAAGCGCCCCATGGGGATCGACGTGCTGATCGCCAGTCTGCGGCCCGCCCGGGTCTGGCCGACGTAAGCGGCAAAGCAGTGCAAGCCCTCGCATACTTCTTCGCGATCCGTCGCGATGCCATTGCGCCGCACGGCATCCAGGTCGGCCAGTAAGGCCGGAAGGCTCGTGATGGTATGCGCCGTGAGTGCGCGCAGTTCTGAAGGCAGCAAGGCGGCCGCTTCACCGGGAGGCAGGCTGGCCAACAGCGCTTTGCCCAGCGCGCAGCCGTGCGCCGGCAGCCTCATGCCTAGGTCGGAAACCAGGCGTACCGGCTGGTGGGCGTCCTCGCGGGCAAGGTAGATCACGTCCAGGCCGTCGAGCACGGCCATTTGCACCACTTCATTGTGGATGCCGATGAAGCGCGCGGCTTCCGCGCGGAAGGTGTCCATCAGACTGTCCTGGCGCACATACGCGCTCCCCAGCTCGAATAGCGCCACGCCGATGACATATCCGTCGCGGCGGCGCTCGATCCAGCCGATGTGCTGCAAGGATTCCAGCAATAGGTAAAGCGTGCTTCTGGACATGCCCGTTTCTTTCAGCAAGACGGAGGTCTTGACGGGGGAGCAGGTGGTCGACAGCGCTTGCAGGATGCCGGCGGCACGGGTGAGGGCGGGTACTTCGTACGTTCTGGCCATTCTTTTCCTGAAAGAAAATCCAATACTTTGGACATATGTTGAATATTATAGACATTTAGGATCGGTGCCCTCTATCATCAGCCTCATGAATTCCACGATGGCTTGAGCTTCTCATGAACGCTACTTCGCACCTTGCTTACTTGCCCCATGACTTGAGCAGCGCGTTGCTGGTCGGCCGCGTCTGGGATCCCCGCGGCGAAGGGGGCCCCGCCATCGTCGCTCTTCGAGGGGATGAGGTGGTCGATATCACCGGCGCTGCGCCGACCATGGCCGATCTGCTGGACCACGAAGATCCCGCCGCCGTCGCCGCCGCCGCGCCCGGCAGGCCGCTGGGGCTGGTGGAGCAGTTGCTGCGCGATAGCCTTTCGGGGCGCAGGGCTCTCGAACGCCCCTGGCTGCTGGCGCCCTGCGATTTGCAGGCGATCAAGGCATGCGGCGTGACCTTTGCCACGAGCCTGCTGGAAAGAGTCATCGACGAGCGCATAGGCGGCGATCCCGCCAAGGCACAAGCGCTGCGCATGACGCTGCAGGATCTTCTGGGCGAGGATATATCCGAAATCCAGCCGGGCTCGCCCGGAGCGTTGCGGCTGAAAGACGAGCTGATGCGCCGCGGCCTGTGGTCCCAGTATCTCGAGGTGGGCATAGGCCCGGATGCCGAGGTGTTTTCCAAGTCCCAGCCCATGTCTGCCGTCGGATTCGGTTTCGACGTCGGCTTGCTGCCGGCTTCCGAATGGAACAATTCAGAGCCGGAAATCGTGCTGGCGGTGAATAGCCGGGGCGCGCCGGTGGGCGCCACGCTGGGCAACGATGTCAATTTGCGCGACCTGGAGGGCCGCAGTGCGCTGCTCCTTGGAAAAGCCAAGGACAACAATGGGTCGTGCGCGATTGGGCCTTTCATACGTCTGTTCGGCGGCGGCTTCTCCATGGATTCGATCCGGGAGGCCGAGCTGACGCTGCGCATCGAAGGCGCGCACGATCGATTCGTGCTGAACGGCACGGGCACCATGCGGGAGATCAGCCGGGACCCCCTGGACCTGGTGGCGCAGACCTTCGGCCCCCACCATCAATACCCCGATGGCTTCATGCTGTTCCTGGGAACCATGTTCTCGCCGGCGCAGGACCGCGGGGCGCCGGGCAGCGGCTTCACGCACCGCGTCGGAGACCGTGTTTCCATCGGCACGCCTTCCCTCGGCGCTTTGGTGAACACCATCCAGCTGTCCACCGCCATCCCTCCCTGGACCTTCGGCGTGCGGAGCTTGTATCGCAATCTCAAGGCAAGGAACCTTCTATGAGCATCGCACCTGTCATCGCCTTCGTACGAGCCCATGTTTTCCGGTGTCCGATCGATGTCCCGGTCAGGAGCGCCATCGGGATCATGACCAACCGCCCGATGCTGCTGGTGCAGATCGAAGATAGCGAGGGCGCCCAGGGCTGGGGGGAAATATGGTGCAATTTTCCGACCGTGGGCGCGGAGCATCGGGCAAGGCTGGTCGAGAGCATCTTTCATCCCTTGCTGGCGGGAAAGCCGCTTGCGACTCCCGCGGCCCACTTCGAACGGCTCACGGAGAGCACGCGTCAGATCGTGATCCAGACCGGCGAGGCGGGGCCATTTGCGCAGTGCATCGCCGGAATCGACCAGGCCCTGACCGACCTCGCGGCGCGCCGCGCCGGCCAGCCGCTCTGGCGGTTCCTGGGGGGTAGCCACCCCACCGTGGACACCTATGCGAGTGCATTGGGTCCGGCGGGCGCGGGCCTTGCGGCGCAAGGGGGATGGCAGCAAGGCTACCGCGGTTTCAAGCTCAAGCTGGGCTTCGGAAAGCAGGCCGACATTCGGAATCTGGCGGAGTTGAGGGATGCCGTTCCGGCCCAGGCAAGCGTCATGGTGGATGCCAATCAGGCATGGTCGCTTGCGGAGGCCCTCGACATGATCGACGGTCTGGCGCAATTCGATCTGACCTGGATCGAGGAGCCCATTTCAGCGGAGGCTCCGCTGTCCGACTGGCGCCGGCTGGCGGGTCATTCCCCTGTGCCGCTCGCGGCGGGTGAAAACCTGCGCGGCATGGCCTCTTTCAATGAGGTCCTGGAGGCGGGCGTCATCCGGTTCGTGCAGCCGGACATCGGCAAATGGGGCGGATTCACGCGCATCGTCGATCTGGGCCGCCGCGCCGTCGCTTCCGGCCTCGCCTACTGCCCTCATTGGCTGGGCGGCGGCATTGGCCTGCTGGCCTCCCTGCATCTGCTGGTGGCTGTGGGCGGGCAGGGGCGCGCAGAGATCGATGCCAATCCCAACCCCCTGCGCGAAAGCGTTCCTCTGCCTCCGCTGGTCGAGGGGCGCATCACGCTGCCGGAGGCGCCAGGCTTGGGCGTGGACCCCGATAAAACCGCGCTCCCCTTATTGTCGGAATTCCGTGTCCGGTCGCCATTCTCTTGAATCGCCGGCTCGCTTCTCTGCTTCTTCAAACCAGCCGTATCCATGCCTCCAAGGAGGAACCGCAATGTTACGAGTCCTTTTGAGCATCCGCGTCGCGGTGATGCTGCCCCTGCTGTTCCTGATCGCTCCCGCCGCGGCGTCCTGGCCGGAACATCCGATCAGGATCATCGTCTCGCAGTCCCCGGGCGGCGCTTCGGACATGCAGACCCGCCTCATCGCCCAGCCGCTGTCCGAAGTGCTGGGACAGCCCGTCGTCGTCGAGAACAAGCCGGGCGCCACCGGGCTGATCGGCGCCGAAGCGGCTGCGACGGCGGCCCCCGACGGTTATACCCTGTTGCTGTTCCAGGACGTCAACACTATCTTTCCATCCATCATGAAGAATATTCGCCACGACCCGGCGAAGGCGTTCGCCCCGGTGACCCTCATAGGCAGCGGGCCGGGCGTGCTCGTCGCGAACAGCAATTTCCCCTTGAGATCGCTGCGGGAGCTGGTCGAATACGCCAGGCAGCATCCCGACAAGTTATCGTATGGCACCCCGGGCGTCGGCACGATACAGCATCTGAGCGGTGAAATCATCCAGCGCTCGGCCGGCATCAAGATGACGGCCATACCCTACAAAGGCGGCGGCCAGACCATTCAAGACGTCGTCAGCGGCCAGATTCCCCTCGCCATGCTGGGAGTACCTCCCTTGCTGCCCCATATCCAGGCGGGCAAGCTCAAGCCGCTTGCGGTGACGGGGCGGACCCGTTCTCCCTTCCTGCCCGATGTTCCCACCTTCGCCGAATTGGGCTACACCGGGGTGGAAGACATCCGCCAGTGGCAGGGAATCGTGGTGCCTGCGGGAACGCCACAACCCATCATCGCGCGCCTGCACAAGGAAATCCTCGGCATCATGCAGCGGCCGGACGTGCTGGAAAAAGTCAGGAAAATGGGAATGGAGGCAACCACCAGCCCGACGCCGGAGGATTTCGGGGCCTTGATCCGGAACGAGCTGGACATATGGCCGAAAGTGACGGCGGCCGCCGGCATCGAGGCCCAGTAGGGGAGGCGGGTTCCGCTTCATCGTTTCGCAAAGGCTGGCAATCTCATGTTCACCCAAAAAATACGCGTCGGCATCGCCAGGGATTTCCTGAATATCGATGGCACCCGCTCCTTCGACGAGGAAGCCTGGCGGCAGCTCGAGCAGGCGCTCCGTCTGGAACTGGAATTTCTGGATCAACCCGCCGGCTCTCCGATCCAGCCCGGGGATGCGGAGCGCTTCGATGTGCTGGTCATCAAACGTAATCTCTTGACGCGCGGCGTTTTCATGGAAAGGCCCGGAGGCGGCCTATCGAGCGGCCGCTTGAGGCTGGTCGTGAGGAACGGAGCCGGCTATGACCATATCGACCTGCGTGCTTGTACGGAGGCGGGCGTCATGGTGGGGACCACCCCCCAAGCCGTCGCCCATTCCGTAGCATCGTCCATCCTGGCGCTGATGCTGGCTTTTTCTCACCGTCTTTTCGAACGGGATCGGCAGGTCCGGGCGGGATTGTGGCATCGGCGGTGGGAGCGGGCCGGGCCGGCCTTGAACGGCCGCGTCCTGGGCATCATCGGACTGGGCAATATCGGCCTGGAAGTCTTCCGGCTGGCGGCGCCTTGGGGCATGCGCCATCTTGGCTATACGCCGCGCCCGAATCCCGCACGCTATCACGGGCTGGGCATCGAGCTGACCGCGCTGGAGCCGCTGCTGGCGGCATCGGACTTCATCGCCATATGCTGCCCCTTGACCGATCAAACCCGCCACATGATCGACGCGAAAGCCTTCGGGCTCATGCGGCGCGATGCCTTCCTGATCAATACGGCGCGCGGCGAGATCGTGGACGAACCGGCGCTGATCGACGCTTTGCGGACCAGGCGTATCGCGGGGGCCGGCATCGACGTCTATGAATCCGAACCTCCGCCCGGCGATCATCCCTTGTTCGCCCTGGACAATGTCGTACTGGGCTCCCATAACCTGGCCTACAGCGACCAGCTCAACAAGGCGGCCAACCTGCAGGTCGCGAGCACCGTCCTGGCCTACGCGGCGGGCCGCGAGATCGAGAACATCCTGAACCCCGAAGCGGGGCAGCACCTGGGGGCGTCCCGGCCGGCGGGCGGGCACAAGGCACAATAAGGGCCAGGGATGGAAGCCGCCGCAGCTTCCGTGCGCGACCGCGCCCGGGCTTTCAATCGCGCCGCGGTCCTTCGGCCGGCAGCCGGTCGATGCCGGGCGTCTGTTCCGGATCCACGCCCGGCATAGGGTCCGGTATGCTGTCGGGAGGGTAGGGCCTGGGTCTGCCCGGCGTGGCGGGATCGCGGCGCTTGTCTTTTTCTCCCGGAGTCGTGGCGGGCTTTTTGCTATCGTCGTTCATAGATGGTCCTTTGAAATTCAGCCGGCCCACCACTGCTTGATGGTGGCCCGCGACGCCGGCGGCCCGGACGCGTCTTCTTTGACCAGCGCTTGCAGATAAGCCTTGGCCTGCTTCAGGGCGATATGCGGCGGCAGTGGGGGGATTTCCGGGTCGGTGATCATTTCCAGTACGATGGGGCGGTCCGCGGCGATCGCGGTTTCCCATGCATCGGCGATGCGGTCGGGGTCGTCCACGCGCATGCCGTACAGGCCCAATAGCCTGGCGTATTCAGCATAGGGAAATGCGGGCAGCCGCTGGGATTCATTGAAGCGGGGGTCGCCGCCCAGAACGCGCTGCTCCCAGGTGACCTCGTTCAGATCGCCATTGTTCAGCACCATGACCACCAGCGTGGGCGAGCGCCATGTTTTCCACCGATGCGCAATGGTGACCAGTTCGTTCAAGCCATTCATCTGCATGGCGCCGTCCCCCACCAGGGCGAAGACGGGGCGGTCGGGGTAGGCCAGCTTTGCCGCCAGCGCGTAGGGCACGCCGCAACCCATGGTGGCCAGGCCGCCGGACAGGGACGCCATCATGCCCTCGCGCATCTTGAGGTCGCGGGCATACCAGTTGGCGGCCGAGCCCGAATCGCAGGTGATGATGCTGCGATCGGGCAGGCGGGGCGACAGTTCCCAGAAGACGCGCTGCGGGTTCAAAGGCTGCCCGGCCACCATGGCGCGGGCTTCCAGTGTTTCCCACCAGCGCGCCACGTTCTTCTCTATCTTGCGGCGCCACGCATTGCCTGTTTTGACGGCAAGCATGGGCAGCAGCGCTTGCAGGGTGGCCTTGCTGTCGCCCACCAGGCCGATTTCGATAGGGTAGCGCAGGCTGAGCTTGCGGCCGTCGCGGTCGATCTGGACGGCGCGCGCCTGGCCTTCCTCGGGCAGGAACTCGGCATAGGGAAAGGAAGTGCCCACCATCAACAGCCGGTCGCACTGGTTCATCATTTCCCAACTGGGCGAGCTGCCCAGCAGCCCGATGGGTCCGGTTACATAGGGCAGGTCGTCCGCGATCGCCGCCTTGCCCAGCAGCGCCTTGGCGACGCCGGCGCCCAGGCGCTCCGCGACCTGCCGCAGTTCCGGACCCGCGCCCAGGGCGCCGGCGCCCGCCAGGATGGCTACGCGCTCGCCGCTATTGAGAATATCGGCGGCGTGCTTCAGGCCGCTTTCGTCGGGCACCAGAGAGTGGGACGTATAGCCTATGCCGGTATGTACCGTGCCGTGCGCGCGCGGCGGCGAGGCGGCGGGCAAATCCTGCACATCCTTGGGCAGTATCACGCAAGTGACGGCTCGCTGCTCCATGGCGATGCGTATCGCCCTGTCCACCAGATGCCGGACTTGCAGCGGGCTGTTGGCGACATGGACGAAATCGTGGGCGACGTCCTTGAACAGGCTGACGAGATCCACTTCCTGCTGGTAGTCGCCGCCTATCGCCGAGCGCGCCTGCTGGCCCACTATGGCCATGACGGGCTGATGATCCATCTTGGCGTCGTACAGGCCGTTCAGCAAATGTATGGCTCCCGGCCCGGAGGTCGCCAGGCATACCCCCACCTGGTCGGTGAACTTGGCATGGGCGCAGGCCATGAGCGCGGCGATTTCCTCATGGCGGGCCTGCACGAACTCCAGCGGCTCGCGGGTCCGGCCGAATGCGCCGATCAGGCCATTGATGCCATCGCCCGGATAGCCGAAGATGCGTCTGATTCCCCATTCCGACAGGCGCTGGAGTAAATAATCCGAAACTGTGTCCATTGTGTCAGCCTTCCAATTCGATCAAAGGCGCCGACCCTTGCGCGCATTGCCGGGCCCCGCCAGGAGAGCGAGCACGGCGCCAGCGGCGGCGATGCCCGCTCCGGTCAGCGCCAGGCCGCGCCAGCGGGTGTTGAGCGTGGTGTACACGCTATGGCTGCGGGCTCGGACGTTGCCGGGCTCGGCTATGGTGTCCTCCCCCGCATCCCATAGCGAGTCGTGGCGGGGCTGGGCTGGCTGCTCGCTGCGTTGCGCGCGCATCATGAAGCGCCCGAACAGTTTGTCCGCCACGGACGGCATGGCCTGTCCGATCGCGGATATCGCCTTGGACGGGCTGCCGACGAACACATCCCGTATCGGATGTTCGGCCGCATACAGTATGGCCTCGGCGACGGCCTTGGGGCTGTAGAGGGGCGGGGGCAGCCTGGGCTCGACGTCCATGTAGTTCTTGGCATGCTCCACATAGCGGCTGGCGATGGAGGCCGGCTTGATCAGGGTGACCGATATGGGGACGCCTTCGGCTTCCAGCTCCATCCGCAAGGCGTCGGTATAGGCCTTGATGGCGTGCTTGGATGCCGAGTACATCCCTTGCAGGGGAATGGCGCGGTCGGATACTTCACTGCCCACATTGATGAGCGCCCCACCTGTTTCGCGCATGTGGCCGACCGCGATCAGCGAGCCATAGACCACGCCCCAGAAATTGGTTTCGAACAACTGGCGCTGGTCTTCGATGGCGACATCTTCGAGCTTGCCGAAAATGGAAACGCCGGCATTGTTCACCCATGTCTCCACGCCGCCGAAGGCCGTGGTCGCCGCATCCAGTATCTTCTTGTGATCGTCCTGTATCCCGACATCGGCGGTCACCGCGATCGCCTCGCTGCCGGATGCCTTCAATTCTTCCACCAGGGCGTCGAGCGCTTTGCGATTGCGGCTGGCCAGGACCAGTCTCGCGCCCCGGCGCGCCGCCTCCCGCGCCGTCGCCAGGCCTATGCCGCTGCTGGCCCCGGTGATGACAATGACTTGCCGGTTCAGGGGCTTCAGAGAAATTTTCATCTTGTATCTCCTTGGCGCCGCGCAGCGCCGGTAGGGAAAGAAGGTGGAAGCGGTGTGCCGGCCTATCAGCAATTTTCGTGCGAGAGAATCGCCGACTGTGCGGATGCACGAGCCGGCGGCAATGCGCAAAAAAACGCCTGGTCTCATGCCAGGCGGATCAGCTAACTTATAGAAAAAGCATTTATGGAAGAAAACGAGGCCTTATGCCGCCGGCGGGGTTGGCTTTCTCGAATGCCTGGGCGAAGGCCAGCAGTTCCCGTTCTTTGCGATAGCGGCCGACTATCTGTATGCCTATGGGCAGGCCGTCCGCCGTGAAGCCGCAGGGCACCGATATGGCGGGATGGCCGGTGACCGAAATGCGGTAGCAGGAGCGCATCCAGCCGATATAGTGCGGCATGTCGACGCCGGCGATTTGCCGGGGATATTCGATGTCCGCCGCGAAGGGCGCCACCTGAGAGACCGGCGCAACGAGGAAATCGTACCGATACAGCAAGTCCGCCATCCTGCTGAACATGCGTCCGTGGGCGCGTTCCGCCGCGGTGATGTCGGAACCCTTCAAGGCCAGGCCCAGGTCGATATTCCACTTTACCGTGTCCTTGAGCAGATCGCCTTGTTCGGACCGCAGGGACTCATAACTGGTGGCGAAGGCCAGCGCGCGCAGGACTTCGAAAGCATGGTCGGCATCGCTGAAGTCGGGCTCGTCTTCCTCAATGATGCATCCCATGTTCTGCAGATGGCTTATGCCTTCTTGCAAAGACGCTTGCACCGCGGGTTCGAAGGGCAGCCCTCCCAGATCGCGGCTCAATGCGATGCGCACGCCTTTCGGGTCCATGTCGGGCAGCGGGAAGAATGCGCCGGGCCGCGCGTCGAAGGAAAGAGGATCCTGGGGATCGGCGCCGGCGATCACATCCAGCAAGAGAGCGATGTCGGCGACGCCGCGACCCATGGGACCGCCGGTCGTCAGTGTGTTGAAGGGGTAGCTGGTGGGCGACATTGGCACGCGGCCGATGGAAGGGCGCAGGCCGACGACATTGCAGAAACTGGCCGGGTTGCGCAATGATCCGCCCATGTCCGATCCGTCGGCCAGGGCGATCAGGCCCGCCGCCAGGCCCGCGGCCGCGCCGCCGCTGCTGCCGCCCGCGGACTTGTCCAGCCGATATGGATTGCGCGTGACGCCGAAGATTTCATTGAAAGTATGGGATCCGGCTCCGAATTCGGGCATGTTGGTCTTGCCCAGGATGATGGCGCCGGCCGCGCGCTGCCTGGCCACCACCGCGCTGTCCTGGGTCGGCACGAAGTCCCGGAAGACGCGCGAGCCGAATGTGGTGCGCACGCCGCGCACCATATAGGAATCTTTATGGGCGACGGGCAGCCCGAACAGCGGTCCGGTGGCTTGGCCGGATGCGAGCGCTGCGTCGGCCGCCCTGGCTTCACCCAGCGCCGCCTCGTAGCGTTCGCTGACCAGGGCGTTGATGCGGGGGTTGATATCCTCCGCCCGATCGATATGCGCCCGGATCAACTCCAGCACGCTGATGTCCCGCTTGCGTATGGCCTGGGCCATATCCACGGCGCTCAGATAGAAGATGTCGTTCATATGCCCCTCGAAGTAAAAGTGTAGCGGCCCCGTCTCAACCGACAGGCGCTCATAGCCGTCAGCGGCCCCAAAATGCGCAGCGCATGCTGCGAGTGTAGGCCATGGCCGGGCGCGAACAGTCTCCGGCATCATGCCGGGCCTTCGCTCACTTGGGCTTGAAGCCCAGGATCTTCATGGGCGTGGTCAAGCTGCGCGCCGCGCGGGAGTAGCCGCTCCACGGCTGGTTGCCGGTGTCCAGGCGCTCGTGGATATTGCCTATGTGCCAATGCGCGGAGCTTTTCAGAGTTTCGACTTCATCCCAGCCCACCGGCACCGAGGCCCCCATGCCCGGGCGCGCGCGTATCGACCAGGCGGAGACGGTGGTTGCGCCAAAGCCATTGCGCAGATAGTCGATGAAGATCTTGCCCACGCGGTTGCGCGGCCCGCTCTTGGCGGCGAAACGGCTGGGCAGGGTGGCGGCCATGTGCCGCACGATGGCATGGGAGAAATCCTTGACCGTGTCCCAGCCATGGCGTCTTTGCAGCGGCACGATGATGTGCAGGCCTTTGCCGCCGCTGGTCTTGATGAAGGATGCCAGCTCCAGCTCATCGAGAAAGGCATGCAGCAGCATCGCGGCTTCTTGCACGGCGGGCCACTCCACGCCCTTGCCCGGATCCAGATCGAAAGTCATGCGGTCCGGCTTGCCGATGAGGGTCTTGACCGCGTTCCAGGTATGGAACTCGATGACGTTCATTTGAGCCGCCGACAGCAGGCCGCGCGGCGACGCGATTTCCATCAAAGGATCATGCCCGGGATCCAGCTTGGGTGAAAGCTGCCGTACGCCTGTCATGGTCGCGGTTTCCAGGTGTTTCTGGAAGAACATCTGGCCCTGTACGCCTTCCGGCGCCCGCACCAGGGATACGGGGCGGCCTTTCAGATGCTCCATCATCAAGGGCGCGACGACGGCGTAATAGCGCAGCACGTCTATTTTCCGCGTGCCGCTGGATGCGTCCACGATTCTTTCCGGATGAGTGATCTTCAGTGATTGCAGCGGCGTACGCAGCGGCGCGCCGCCATGCTTTCCGTCGCCCGCGTCGGCAGCGTCGCCCGCCTTCGTGCGTTCCGCCTTGCTTATCGGCATGCTGGTCTCCTTGGTGATGGCGCTCGCGGGTTTATCGGTGCGCAAGCCGTGGAAGACGGAGTGGCGTATTTTGCCGCCCTGGGTCCATTGCCCGAATGATACTTCCGCGACCAGCTCGGGCTCGACCCAATGGGCTTTGCCGTCCATGCCTGTGGATGCGTGGAAAGGCCGCTGGTCCGTATGCAGCGCCGCCAGTTTTTTCTTGATGGCGGGCAGCAGCTTGGTATTGAAGCCGGTGCCCACATTGCCCGCATAGCGCAGGGCGCCGCGCGCGTCGTATACCCCGAGCAGCAAGGAGCCTATGCCTTGCCGGGATCCCTGGGGATCGGTGTAGCCGCCTATCACGAACTCCTGGCGCTGTCCGCATTTGAGCTTGATCCAGTCCGTGGATCGGCCCGAGGCATAGACCGATGATTTACGTTTGCCGATGATGCCTTCGAGCCCCATTTTGCAGGCCGAAGCCACGATGCCTTGCACGTCTTGTTCAAAGCTCGCACTGTAGCGGATCGCGCCATGTTCCCCGTCCGCCTCCGCCAGCAGTGCTTCGAGGCGCGCGCGGCGTTCCTGCAGGGGAAGCGAGCGCAAGTCCATGCCGTCGCAGTAAGGCAGGTCGAAAAGATAATAGACGATGCCGCCCGTCCGCACGCTGTCGAATGCGCCCTGCAGAGCCTGGAAGTCGGGCATGCCGCGGTCGTTCAGCACGACGATTTCGCCGTCGTACCAGCCGTCGGGCAGATGCATGCGCGCAAGCTGCTTGCTCAAGTGCGGCAGCCTGGACGTCCAGTCGTTCCCGTTGCGGGTGATCAGCCGGATGTCCTTGCCCTCTATGCGGGTCAGCAGTCGGTAGCCGTCGAACTTGATCTCGTACAGCCAGTCCTGTGTTCGCTCGGGCGGCGCCTTGACCAGCGTGGCAAGCGCCGGAGCCAGGGTTTCAGGCAGGGGGCTTTTTTTTCCGCCAGGCCGCCCTAAGGAAAAAAGCGCCCCCTCGGAGGGCAGCGCAGCCGCATTGCGGCGAGCATGGGGGCTTCTTTTCCCGCCAGGCCGCCGGGCCGCCGGCCGCCGGGTCGCTGTATTGTCCACGGCCGAAGTCGCCACTTCTGAGGGCGAAGGCTGCGCCGGCAGTTTGGCCACGCTGTCGGGCATTTCGTCGACCACGCTGTATTCCAGCGCGGACCGCGCATAGCTGTCCTGTTCCTTGATCAGCAGCCATGGATCCTGTTTCTCCGATTTGCCCCGCATGCGGACCAAGGTCCATTTGCCATGCAGCTTGTGCCCATGCAATTCGAACTTCAGCTTGCCGTCCCGATAGTTCTTGATGGGGTCGCCGATGGGAGTCCAGGTGCCCTTGTCCCAAATGATGACTTTACCCGCGCCGTAGTGTTTGGGCGGTATGACCCCCTCGAAGCTGTTATAGGAAATGGGATGGTCCTCGACATGCACGGCCATGCGCTTGTCGGCGGGATCGAAACTGGGCCCCTTGGGGACGGCCCAGCTTTTCATGGCGCCGTCGATCTCGAGACGGAAATCATAATGCAGGCGCGAGGCCCAGTGTTTCTGCACGACAAAGGACGGGGCCGCCGCGTTGGCCTGTCCTCCCTCCGCGGGCTCGCTGGTGGCGGTGAAGTCGCGCTTGGCCTTGTAGCGCTGCAGCGGGTCGGGCCGCGGGGATTTCATGCGGCTTTCCGGCTGCCCGCGCCCTTGCCGGCCGGCGCCGCCTTTTTCACAGCCGCCTTTTTCGCCGCCGTCTTGCTCGTGGAAGCCTTGCCTGTAGAAACCTTGCCCGTCGAAGCTTTGCCTGTTGCAGCCTTGCCCGCAGCGGCCTTGCCCGTGGAGGCTTTGCGCGCCCCGGCGCCCTTATCGGCGGCCTTCCTGGCCGCCGCGCTCCGGCCGCTTCCGCCTGATTTCCTGGTGGAGGAGGGCGTTTCATCTTTCGCTCCGGCCGCTCTGGATTTGGACGGCGCCGATCCGTCGCCGGAGGACTTCCGGCCCAGGCTGCGCCGCAGCATCTCCGTCAAATCCAGTATCTTGGCGCCGCCGGTTTCTTCCTCCATGGCTTCCGGTTCGGAGACCGACTCGGTTTCCCCCGCATCGATCTTTTCTTTCACCAGCTGCAGGATTTGCTCTTTGAACGAATCGGTGAATTGATCGGGCTGCCACGAGCCGCTCATGTCTTCTATCAACTGTTCGCCCATGGCCATTTCCTTGTCCGTCAGGCCGTTGGCCTTGACGCCCACGGGCGGCAGATTCAAGGCGTCCCAAGGCCGCACTTCGTCTCCCCAGCGCAGCAGATTCAGGATCAAGGCCGGGCCGCAGGGCATCAGCAGGGCCAGATGCTGCTTGGTCTGGATGACGACTTTGGACAGGCCCACCTTCCCCGACTTGCGCAAGACTTCGCGCAGCAGCGCATAGACTTTGGACCCTTTGTTGACCGGGGAAACATAATACGGCCGTTCCAGATACACGAAGGGGATATCGGCGATAGGCACGAAGGCTTCGATCTCGACGGTCTGCGTCGTCCGCGGGTAGGCCGCGGCGATTTCGTCGGGAGAGAGCACCACATACTGCCCATCTTCGTATTCGATGCCTTTGACGATGTTTTCTTTGCTGATTTCTTTGCCCGTGGCCTTGTTGACGCGCTTGTAGCCGACCGGATCCATGCTGCGCTTGTCCAGCCAGTCGAAATCCAGGCCCTGGTCTTCGGTCGCCGAATGCAGGGCAATGGGTATGTGCACCAAGCCAAAGGAAATGGCGCCCTTCCATAAAGCGCGTTTGCTTGACGTTGCCATGGTCATCGATCTCCTGTTTCCGGGACAAGGGCCTGCTGACTCCGCTGACTGGCCTTTATCAGCAATTATCATGCCGGAAAAGCGCTTATATTGGTAATGCAAATCGTTTACAATTACGGCTTTCAAAAGCGTCTTTAAAAGCTGCGCCGGCCTGGCGCTGCGTGCCGGATTCGGCCAAGCGCCTTGCAAAGATATATGCCGCCGTTCCGGCGTCGTAAAACATAGAGGAATGTTATGCGTAAATGGCTAGCGGGAACGGCGGTCGCCGCCATGGTGTCGGCCGCCGCCCATGCGGCTGTACAGCCGGCAGACGTGGTCAAGACGTATGCCGACGTGGCCTTGGCGGGCTATCAGGACGCCTTGTCGACCGCCAAGGGTTTGCAGCAAGCCGTCCATGAATTATTGGCGGCGCCTAGCCCCGATACCTTGCAGGCCGCGCGCGCCGCGTGGCTGCGGGCCAGGGTGCCTTACCAGCAAACCGAGGCCTTCCGCTTCGGCAATCCCATCGTCGACGACTGGGAAGGGCGTGTCAATGCCTGGCCTCTGGACGAAGGCATGATCGATTATGTGGATGCGTCCTACGGCACGGATTCCGATGCCAACGCCTATTATGTCGTCAATGTCATCGCGAACAAGACCTTGAGCGTCGGCGGCAAACCGGTGGATGCGACCGACATCACGCCGAAATTCCTGCGTGAAGTGCTGCACGAGGCCGATGGCAACGAGGCCAATGTCGCGACCGGCTACCATGCCGTGGAATTCCTGCTGTGGGGCCAGGACCTGAACGGCACGGGCCCGGCGCCCGAGGGGCGCAGCGGGACGCCGCAGGAACGCCACGCGGGCAACCGTCCGCACACGGACTTCGACGCGGCCCATTGCACGGGCGGGAATTGCGAACGCCGGGCGCAATATCTGCGCGTGGCCACCGATCTGCTGGTGTCCGACCTGGAGGAAATGGTGGGGCACTGGGAAGCCGCGGGCACAGCCAGGAAAGCCGTGCAGGAAGACGCCAAGGCGGGCTTGACCGCCATGCTGACCGGCCTGGGCAGCCTGTCGTACGGCGAGCTCGCCGGCGAACGCATCAAGCTCGGATTGATGCTGCACGATCCGGAGGAAGAGCATGATTGTTTTTCCGACAATACCCACAACTCGCACTTCTATGACCAGGTGGGCATGATGAATGTCTACCTGGGCCGGTATCAGCGCCTCGACGGCTCCACGCTGCAGGGCGCGAGCCTCGCCGATCTGGTCAAAGAGCGGGATGCCGCACTGGACCGGGAAGTGCGGGCCAAGCTGGATGCCACCTACAAGGCCATGCAGGCCATGAAGGATCGTGCCGAGAAAATCGAAACCTATGACCAGATGATCGCCCAGGGCAATACCGCGGGCAATCAGGTCGTGCAAGACGTGATCGACGCCCTGGTCGCCCAGACCCGCAGTTTTGAGCGGGTGATTGCGCTGCTGGAGCTGGGCGACATCCAACTGGAGGGTTCCGACAGCCTGGATAATCCGAATGCGGTTTTTCAGTAGTGTTGCAGCGCCTCTAGGCTTGTCGCTGGCCCTGGGCCCGCCGTGGCCGGCCTGCGCCGCCCAGCCGGCGCCCCAACCTCCGGATTACCGCCACGATCAGAGCGCCCGGGACCGCGAGCGCGTCGCGGCCATTACCCGCCCGGCCATCGATTTCAGCAAGGCGGAATCGTTCGAATCCATGCAGGGCGGAGCCGGCACGGTACAGAAGCTGATCAACCCGGATGTGTTCTCGCATCCCGCCGCCAATCTGGACTTCGAAGGACGGCAGAATTTCATGGTGGGCAACGGCCTGTTCCGCAAGGATTGGGTTTCCTCGCCGTCTTCCACCCAGGCTTCGGACGGCCTGGGGCCCTTGTTCAACGCCCGTTCCTGTCAGGCCTGCCATGTGAAGGACGGCAGGGGCACGGTCCCCGGCTTTGACCCGCTGGAACGCGGCGATGCCGTGGCGCTGCTCGTGCGCCTTTCCTTGCCCGAAAGCGCCGAGGATGCGCGCAGGCGGATAGGGCAGGGCGAGGTGGCTTCCCTGCCGGACCCGGTGTACGGACACCAATTGCAGCCTTTCGCGGTGGCCGGCCTGCCTGCGGAAGGCCGCTTGCAAATCGACTATCAGGAAATACCGGTGCAGCTCAATGGCGGCGAAACCGTCATGCTGATGAAGCCCGCGTACCGCGTCGAAGACCTGGCTTATGGGCCCTTGCATCCGCAGACGCGCCTGTCGCCCCGGCTGGCCCCGCCCATGCTGGGACTGGGCTTGCTGGAGGCCATACACGAGGGCGATATTCTGGCGAACGAGCAGGCACGGCACGGCGACGGGATTTCCGGCCGCGCGAACTGGATCGAGGACGCGGCCACCGGACGGCGCGTCCTGGGGCGCTTCAACTGGAAGGCCGGCCAGCCCTCGGTCGGCCATCAGGCGGCGAATGCCTTCTCCGGCGACATGGGGCTGTCCAGCCCCTTGTTCCCCAGCCACTACGGAGACTGCACACCCGCGCAAAAGGCTTGTCTGGCCATGCCGCATGGCGCGCAGCCCCATCTGGGCGAGCATGAAGTGCCGGGCAGGCTGATGGATCTGGTGACCTTTTATTCCGAAAACCTCGCGCTGCCCCAGCGGCGGGACGTCGACGACCGGCGCGTGCTGGCGGGCAAGCGCCTGTTCTACGAATCGAATTGCATCGGCTGCCATGTCCCGAAGTACGTAACGCGGCGCGATGCGGCACGGCCGGAGCATCGCTTCCAATTGATATGGCCCTATACGGATTTGCTGCTGCACGACATGGGCCAGGGCCTGGCGGACGGCCTGGACGAGGGCAAGGCGCAGGGCAGCGAATGGCGCACTCCGCCGCTCTGGGGCATAGGGCTGACGAAAACCGTCAATCCCAATGCCACCTGGCTGCATGACGGCCGCGCACGCAGCTTGCTGGAAGCCATACTCTGGCATGGCGGGGAAGCCCAGGCCGCCCGCGACCGGGTGGCCGCAATGAGCCCCGAACAGCGTGCGGACTTGATCCGGTTTCTGGAGTCACTGTAATGGCAGGCCGGCCGAACACCATGACACCTGTGGGTACCACCGCCAAGCCTGAAGGCAAGCGCGGCTTCGGTAGAACAGCCGCCTGCGTCCTTATCGCTTTAGGGACCGTCTGCAGCGTCCAGGCCGCCGAGCTGCCCGGGCGACTGGGCGAAAAACTGCTGCATAACTATATAGCGCCCGCGATGCGGGACTTCCAGCTAACCGCCGATGGCCTGCGCGGAAACCTGGAATCCTGGTGCGCGGCGCCCACTGCGCAAGGGCGGCAAGCCGTGGCCGCCGGCTACGCGAAGCTGCTGCAAGCCTGGTCGGGCATAGAATTCTTGCGCTTCGGTCCGCTGGTCGCGGCGAATAGATATGAGCGCATCAACTTCTGGCCCGATCCGCGCGGCATCGCCTTGCGCCAGGTGCAGGGCCTGCTGGCTCAGTCCGGGCCGGTTCCGGATGCCCGGGCGCTGGCGCGCAACAGCGTGGCCGTACAAGGCCTGCCGGCACTGGAATATGTGCTGTACCGCGAAGGCGGCCTGCTGGAGAAGGCCGGGACGGCGGACGCGGAGACGGCGCGGTCTTGCTCTTATGCCGTGTCGGTGGCGGGCAATCTTGCGGCTGTCGGCGCGGAACTGCGCCTGGCCTGGGAGGAGCCGGGCGATTATGCCCGCCAATTCGCCATGCCGTCGCCATCCAACCCTTTGTACAGGAACGAGCAGGAAGTGGCGGCCGAAGCCATGAAGGCCTTGTCCACGGGCTTGCAGTTTGCGCGCGATGTGAAGCTGCTGCCCATGCTGGGCAAGGACATGGCTGCGCTGAACTACAAGCGTGCGCCTTTCTGGCGCAGCGATTTATCGCATCTGCATATGGCGGCCGCCGTGGATGGGATGCTGAGGTTTTACCAGGCCGGCGGCTACCGCTATGACGATGCCGAGTCCTGGATGGACGGCAACTTCCGGCAGGAGCTGGAGCGCGCCCAAGAGAATTTCTCTTCCATGCCGCAGGGCATACAGGAATATGCGCCGACCGCCGACGGCTACAGACGCTACCGCCTGGCGGCGCTGTTGTTGAAGAATGCAAAAAGCATACTCGATGAACACATAGCGCCCGGCTTGGGTGTCAGGATAGGATTCAATGCGCTCGACGGAGATTGACCACCGCCGCTTCATGGCCTGGCTGGGCGCTTGCGCCGCCTTGGAGAGCGCGCCCGGCGGGTCTTTCGCGTCCGGTGGCCTTCGGGCCGGGCCGATGGGAGCAATGGGGCATGGCCCGGGCCGGGATGCTCCGCCGGCTGACGGCGCTTTGTTTCTCGCTGCGCGCAAGAGCGGCGGCGGCTACGAAGCCGTGCTGATGGACGCATGGGGCGCGGACCGCCGGGTGCTGCCGCTGGAAGGGCGCGGGCACAGCTTCGCCATCGATGCCGCACGCGGCCGCGCCGTGGCCTTCGGGCGCCAGCCCGGCTTTTTCGCCATGGCCTTCGATTTGGCCGGCGCCGGCAAGCCGCTGTCCTTGCATCCCGCGCCCGGCCGCCATTTTTACGGGCACGGAGTATTTACGCCGGACGGCGCCAGGCTGATCGCTACAGAGAATGATTACGAGGCGGGACGCGGCGTGCTGGGCGTCTATGATGCCACCCCGGCGGGCGCGTACCGCCGGCTCGGCGAATATCCCAGCGGCGGCACGGGGCCTCACGAGGTCGTGCTCATGCCTGATGGCGATACGCTGTGCGTGGCCAATGGCGGCATTCTGACGCACCCCGATTACGGCAAATTGCAATTGAACGCCGACACTATGGAATCGTCGCTGGCTTATATTGATATGCGTAGCGGCGTCGTGCTGGAACAGCACCCGGTTCCCAAGGCGTGGCAGCGCCTGTCCCTGCGGCATCTGGTCGTCGACGGCCAGGGCGCGGTATGGTTCGGCTGCCAATACACCGGCGCGGCACAGGACCGCCCGCCGCTGGTCGGCCGGCACCGCAGGGGAGCGGGCCTGGAGTGGCTCGAGGGGCCTGAAGAAATGCTGCGCGGCATGAAGAACTATGTCGGTTCTCTGGCATGCGACCGCCATGGCGTATTGATCGCCACGTCCAGCCCCGTGGGCGGCAAGGTGCTCTTGTGGAACGCCCTTACGGGCCAATGCGAGGCCGGCGCGGATATCTTCGACGGCTGCGGCGTGGCGCCGGCGCGGGAAGAGGGATTCGTGGTCACCAGCGGGCAAGGGGCCGTTTATCGCATGCATGCCGACGGGGCGCTGGATGCCGCCGCGATTTTGGAACCATCGGGTTCCCGCGCCTGGGACAACCACTTGCGCCGCGTGTAGCGGCGGGGGGCGGCGAGCTTCTCCCTCGGCGCGGCGAAAAAAGGCCTCGAAAGGGCCGGAACCAATAGTAAATCTTTGAAAATCAACAAAAATTTTCAACGTGTGCGGTACTGAAAACTTCCAATAAAAACAGGCCACTGCGCCATTTAATTAAAATTAATATCAAATAAAAAACCAGGCCTTTCCTGTGGCATGGCCGCCACACACAACCTACGGGTAATTACCTAGTTTTTGGCTCTGAAATGGCTATTTTGTTGTTTTATACCGACACCCTGTGCGGAAAACACCACTTTTGCCAACACGGCAATAGCCAGCAGCCTGGAATTTTGATGCAATAGCAGCAACTTCCCATCGCGGAGTTAAAAAGGGCAGCAGCACAGTTTGGTAGTCGCTGCTCTGGTTACTCAAATCTACGGAGATTTCTTACATGAAAAAGACTCTGCTCGCTGCTGCTCTCACCGTCGGCTTCTTCGGTGTTGCTCAAGCAGAAACTTCGGTTACCTTGTACGGTATCCTGGATGGTGGTATTGGCTACCAACAAATCAAGGGCAACACCAGCCGTATGGAAACCCGTACTGGTGCTACCGACGCTAAGTACACGAAGACTGGCCTGATCAACGGCATTCAATCCGGCAACCGCTGGGGCCTGAAGGGCGCTGAAGACCTGGGCGACGGCCTGCGCGCTGTCTTCCAACTGGAAAGCGGTTTCGATCTGGGCACTGGTAACTCCGCTCAAGGTGGTCGTCTGTTCGGCCGTCAAGCCACTCTGGGCCTGGCCAGCGACGCCTGGGGTCAACTCGACCTGGGCCGCCAGACCAACATCGGCTCCAAGTACTTCGGCGCCATCGACCCGTTCGCCTTGGGCTTTGCTCAAGCCAACATGGGCGCAGCCTTCACCGCTGTGAACACCGTCCGCATGGACAACATGGTCATGTACCAAACCCCGAACTTCTCGGGCTTCCAGTTCGGCGTTGGCTACTCGTTCAACGTTGACGGCGGCCAAGCCTGGAAGCAATCCGGTTCGGACGACACCAACAAGCGTGCCATCACCACCGGCCTGCGCTATGCTAACGGCCCCCTGGCTGTTGCTCTGAGCTATGACCAGTTCAAGGTCAAGGCCACTCCCTCGACCACCAGCACCGTTGGTACGGTTGTCGTTGGCGGCGTTACCTACCCCGTTACCTCCACCACGGCTGGTACCGCGTCTGACACCACCGTCCGCGCCTGGAACATCGGTGCTGCGTACGACTTCGAAGTCGTCAAGGCCCACTTGGCTTTCGGCCAGACCCGCAACGGTCTGTTCGTCGGCAACGACTACGGTGGCAACACCGCTTTCAAGACCCCGACGTTCGCAGGTGCTGAAGGCCTGAAGGTCAACTCCTACATGGTCGGCCTGAGCGCTCCTATCGGCAACGGCAAGATTCTGGCTTCGTGGACCATGGCTGACCCCACCAGCGCTCCTGACGCCTCCCCCGTCGGCGCCGAGTGGAAGAAGCAGCAAACGTACAGCCTGGGCTACACCTACGGCCTGTCCAAGCGCACCAACGTGTACGCCATCGGTTCGTACGCCAAGAACGCTTACTTCCTGCCCGATGCCAAGTCGACCCTCATCGGTCTGGGCCTGCGTCACCAGTTCTAATCTGATTGCATAGGCTAGCCTATGCGTCAGGGCAGTCCGGCTTGCCGGGCTGCCGATAGAACCGGGCAAACGGAAGTTTGCAAAGGAAAGCCATCCTTTGGGATGGCTTTTTGCATTTTCGGCCGGCCCGATTCGACTGATCCGATCCGCTCAAGGCTCGACAAAGGTCCGGGTCGAGGCGTGCAAGATCCGGCCAAGGCGATTTGCGGCGCGGATGCAACAGGCCCGCTCCGGAGTGCCCGCCTGCATCATCGGCGCTCCGCTCTATTTCACCAATCCGTAATGGGGTTTTCCGGTACGAAAGTCCGGCGGCGGGCTACTATTGGCAGCCATGGGTAAAGCGCAGCTGGACCCTTTCGGCGCGGGCCTTTCCGCCGCGTTGCGGCCTCCATGCTCCGGCCCTTGCGCGGGGCTGCGGGCGGCGGCCGGAAAAGGCGCCCGATTATGTTTCAGGTCAAGAGAAGAGGCGGGAACGCCCCGTTCAAAATGCTACAATCCAATAGTTTACTTACCGCAATTGGAAGCCCACACGCATGAATCTGCAACAGTACTTCCCCGTCCTGCTGTTCATTATCGTTGCTACGCTGATAGGCTTTGCGTTGCTTACGGCAGGCCGCTTGCTGGGCCCGCACCGTCCTTACGACGAAAAGCTCTCGCAATACGAATGCGGCTTCGAGGCTTTTGGCGATTCACGCATGAAATTCGATGTGCGCTACTACCTGGTGGCCATCCTCTTCATCATGTTCGACCTGGAAATCGCATTCCTTTTTCCGTGGGCCATCGCCAACGGCGCCATCGGCATGGTGGGATTCTGGACGGTGCTGGTATTTCTCGCCATTCTGACCGTCGGTTTTATCTACGAATGGAAGAAAGGCGCCCTTGACTGGGAATGACGAGGCAGATAAAAGCGGCTTTGCAGCCGCTTTTATCTGATACGCGAGGCGGCATGCGCCGCCGGCGCTTTTGACTATCGGGCAAAGCATGGCTGGCCCGATCTATGGCTAAAGGCAAAATTATGGCTATCGACGGCATTATGAAGGAAGGTTTCATAACCACCAGCGCAGACAAGTTTCTGAACTGGGCCAAGACGGGTTCGCTGTGGCCCATGACTTTCGGCCTGGCCTGTTGCGCGGTGGAAATGATGCACGCGGGCGCCGCCCGCTACGACCTGGACCAATTCGGCATTATTTTCCGCCCCAGCCCCCGCCAGTCCGACCTGATGATCGTGGCGGGCACCTTGTGCAACAAGATGGCGCCGGCGCTGCGCAAAGTCTACGATCAGATGCCCGAACCGCGCTGGGTGGTTTCCATGGGCTCCTGTGCCAACGGCGGCGGGTACTACCACTATTCTTATTCGGTGGTGCGCGGCTGCGACCGCATCGTGCCGGTGGATGTCTACGTGCCGGGCTGCCCGCCCACGGCCGAAGCCCTGGTGTACGGGCTGCTGCAGATGCAGAACAAGATCCGCCTGACCAACACCATTGCGCGCTAGGCCGGCGCAGCCGCTCCTCAACGTTGAACTGCTTGAAATATGACTCGGCTCGAAACGCTAAAAACTAATCTGTTGGCCACGCTGGGCGATTCCATCGCGCTGAAGCAGGCTTTGAACGAGCTTACGCTCGAGGTTCCGGCCAAGGACTGGGTGGATACTTGTCTTGCGTTGCGCGACAACAAGGCTCTGGGCTTCGATACCTGCATCGACTTGTGCGGCGTCGATTATTCCGCCTGGGGCGCGCCGACTTTCGTGGTCGAACCCGGTTTGCATCCGCAGCGTTTCGCAGTGGTGCTGCATTTGCTTTCGGTCAGGCACAATTGGCGCCTGCGTGTGCGAACCTATGTGCCCAACGACGAATTTCCCGTGCTGCCGACGGTCGTGGGCGTCTGGCCCTCGGCCAACTGGTTCGAGCGCGAAGCCTTCGATCTATTCGGCATCGTGTTCGAGGGGCATCCCGACTTGCGCCGCATTCTGACCGACTACGGTTTCATCGGGCATCCCTTCCGCAAGGACTTCCCGCTGTCGGGCAATGTGGAAATGCGTTACGACACAGAACAGAAACGGGTTGTCTACCAGCCCGTAACCATAGAACCGCGCGAGATTACGCCGCGCGTCGTGCGTGAAGAAGGTTACGGAGCAGGACGCTAAATCATGGCTGAAATCAAGAACTACACACTGAACTTTGGGCCTCAGCACCCGGCGGCGCACGGCGTGCTGCGCCTGGTGCTGGAACTCGACGGCGAAGTCATACAGCGCGCCGATCCGCACATAGGCTTGCTGCACCGGGCTACGGAAAAACTGGCCGAGCACAAGACCTATCTGCAGGCGCTGCCCTATATGGATCGTCTGGATTATGTGTCCATGATGTGCAACGAGCATGCGTATGTCATGGCGGTGGAAAACCTGCTGGGCATACGGCCGCCGCTGCGCGCGCAGTACATCCGCGTGATGTTCGACGAAATCACGCGCTTGCTGAACCACCTCATGTCGCTGGGCTCGCACGCGCTGGACGTCGGCGCCATGGCGGTGTTCCTGTATGCTTTCCGCGAACGCGAAGACCTCATGGATTGCTACGAGGCGGTTTCGGGCGCGCGCATGCATGCGGCGTATTATCGGCCCGGCGGCGTCTACCGCGACCTGCCCGACACCATGCCGCAGTATGGGCAAAGCAGCAAATACCGGGGCGAAAAAGAATTGCGCGCCATGAACGAAGCCCGCTCGGGTTCTTTGCTGGACTTCATCGAAGACTTCACCAATCGCTTCCCCACCTGCGTCGACGAATACGAAACCCTGCTGACGGACAATCGGATCTGGAAGCAGCGGCTGGTCGGCATCGGCGTGGTGGATCCGGACCGCGCCAAGGCGCTGGGCTTCACCGGCCCCATGCTGCGCGGCTCCGGCGTCGAATGGGATCTGCGCCGCATGCAGCCCTACGAAGTCTACGACCGGCTGGAATTCGACATCCCTGTGGGCGTGAATGGCGACTGCTACGACCGCTACCTGGTGCGCATCGCCGAAATGCGCGAAAGCAACCGCATCATCCGTCAATGCGTGGAATGGCTGCGCAACAACCCGGGCCCGGTCATCGTGGACAACCACAAGGTCGCGCCCCCGAAGCGCGAGCGCATGAAAACCGGCATGGAAGATCTGATCCACCATTTCAAGCTGTTCACCGAAGGCATGCACGTGCCGGCCGGCGAAACCTATGCCGCGGTCGAGCACCCGAAGGGCGAGTTCGGCATCTACATGGTGTCCGATGGCGCCAACAAGCCTTACCGCATGAAGATCCGCGCGCCGGGCTTCGCGCACTTGCAGTCCATGGATGAAATGGCGCGCGGGCACATGATCGCCGACGCCGTCACCATCATTGGCACGCAAGACATTGTGTTTGGCGAAATCGACCGCTAAGCGGCGCTAGCCAAGGTAAATACCGGATTCAAACTATGCTGCTTTCCGAACAAGCCTATCAGAGAATCGATCGGGAATTGACCAAATTCCCCAGCGACCAGCAACAGTCGGCCATCATGGCGGCGCTGACCATCGCGCAGGACGAAAAAGGCTGGGTCTCGACCGAAGTCGTCGACGACGTGGCCGCCTACCTGAATGTTCCGCCTATCGCGGTCCAGGAAGTCGCCACCTTCTACAACATGTTCAACACGCATCCCGTGGGCCGCTACAAGCTCACGGTATGCACCAATCTGCCCTGTGCCCTGCGCGACGGCGTCAAGGCGGCCGAATACCTCAAGCAGAAGCTGGGCATCGATTTCCACGAAACCACGCCCGACGGGCTGTTCACGCTGATGGAAGGCGAATGCATGGGCGCTTGCGGGGATTCTCCCGTCATGCTGATGAACAACAAGCATATGTGCGTGCGCATGTCGCCGGAACGTATAGACGCAATGATCGAAGAGCTTAAACAGCAGGGGGAATCGGCATGAACGCGCCGGGCCTATTGCATCAGTTTTCACAAGGCCTGGCGCCCAACCCGGGCGCCGACCTGTCCACCAGCATGATCTTCCATGACCGCCACATCAATCCGCAGATCGTGGCCGGCCTGGACGGCAGCAACTGGGGCATCGACGACTACATCAAGCGCGGCGGCTACGAAGCCCTGCGCAAGATACTGACCACCGGCATGAAGCCGGAGGACGTCATCGCCGAAGTCAAGGCGTCCAGCCTGCGGGGCCGCGGCGGCGCGGGCTTTCCGACCGGCCTGAAATGGAGCTTCATGCCGCGCACCTTGCCGGGCCAGAAGTACCTGGTATGCAACTCCGACGAGGGCGAGCCGGGCACGTTCAAAGACCGCGACATCCTGCGCTTCAACCCCCATATCGTGATCGAAGGCATGGCCATCGCCGCCTATGCCATGGGCATTACGGTGGGCTACAACTACATCCACGGCGAAATCTTCGATATCTACAAACGCTTCGAAGAGGCGCTGGAACAGGCGCGCGCCGCGGGCTTCCTGGGCGACAGAATACTGGGCACGGACTTCAGCTTCCAACTGCATGCCTTTCACGGCTACGGCGCCTATATCTGCGGCGAGGAAACCGCCTTGCTGGAATCGCTGGAAGGCAAGAAAGGGCAGCCGCGCTTCAAGCCGCCTTTCCCGGCGAGCTTCGGCCTGTACGGCAAACCCACCACCATCAACAATACCGAAACCTTTGCGGCCGTGCCCTGGATCTTCCGCAACAGCGCCCAGGAATATCTCGAGATCGGCGTGCCCAACGCCGGCGGCACCAAGCTGTTCTCGGTATCGGGCGATGTCGAACTGCCCGGCAACTACGAAGTCCCGCTGGGCACGCCGTTCACCAAGCTGCTGGAACTGGCCGGCGGCATGCGCGGCGGCCGCAAGCTCAAGGCGGTGATTCCCGGCGGCTCGAGCGCGCCCGTGCTGCCCGCCGACATCATGATGCAGACCAATATGGACTACGACTCCATCGCCAAGGCCGGCTCCATGCTGGGCTCGGGAGCCGTCATCGTCATGGACGAAACACGCTGCATGGTGAAGTCCCTGATGCGCCTGTCCTATTTTTATTTCGAAGAAAGCTGCGGGCAGTGCACGCCGTGCCGGGAAGGCACGGGCTGGCTCTACCGCATGCTGGAGCGCGTGGAACACGGCAAGGGCCGCCCCGAAGACATAGACGTGCTCGACTCGGTGGCGCACAACATCATGGGCCGCACCATCTGCGCGCTGGGCGATGCCGCCGCCATGCCGGTACGCAGCTTTATCAAGCATTTCCGCGACGAGTTCGCACACCACATCGAGTATAAAAGCTGTGTGGTACCCAAATATTTGTAGGGTCAGGATACGCTAATGGTTGAACTCACCATCGACGGCATCAAAGTAGAAGCCCCCGAAGGCAGCATGGTCATACAGGCTGCCCACAAGCTCGGGGTGTATGTGCCGCATTTCTGCTATCACAAGAAGCTGTCCGTCGCGGCGAACTGCCGCATGTGCCTGGTGGACGTCGAAAAGGCGCCCAAGGCCCTGCCGGCCTGCGCCACGCCCGTCACCAATGGCATGGTGGTGCACACCCGCTCGGACAAGGCCATCGCCGCGCAAAAAAGCGTGATGGAATTCCTGCTGATCAATCACCCGCTGGATTGTCCCGTGTGCGATCAGGGCGGCGAATGCCAGCTGCAGGATCTGGCCGTGGGATACGGCGCTTCGGCCTCGCGCTACCGCGAGGCCAAGCGCGTCGTCGTCGCCAAGGAAATGGGCCCGCTCATTTCCGCCGACGGCATGCAGCGCTGCATACACTGTACGCGCTGCATACGCTTCGGCCAGGAGATCGGCGGCATCATGGAAATCGGCATGGTGAACCGGGGCGAGCATGCCGAGATCACGACTTTCGTCGGCAAGGCCGTCGAGTCGGAACTCTCGGGCAACATGATAGACATCTGTCCGGTGGGCGCGCTGCTGTCCAAGCCCTTCAAGTTCACCGCCCGCACCTGGGAAATGGCGCGGCGCCGCTCCGTCAGCCCGCATGACAGCCTGGGCGCCAACCTGGTGGTGCAAACCAAGCTGGACCGCGTATTGCGCGTGGTGCCTTTCGAAAACGAAGACGTCAACGAATGCTGGATCAGCGACCGCGACCGCTTTTCCTACGAAGGCCTGTACACTGAAGATCGCCTGGCCCATCCCATGATCAAGGGCGAGGACGGCCAGTGGCGCGAGGCTTCCTGGGCGGATGCGCTGCAGGTCGTGGTGCATGGCTTCAATGCGGTGCGCGAGCAATTCGGCGCCGATCAGATCGGCGGCATAGGCAGCCACACGGCGACGACCGAAGAACTCGCCTTGCTGGCGCGGCTGATGCGCTCGCTGGGCAGCGAGAACGTGGACTTCCGGCTGCGCGTCATCGATCCGCAGTTCGACCAGGCGCTCAAGGGCGTGCCCTGGCTGGGCATGTCCATCGCTGAATTCGGCCAGCTGGATCGCGTCCTGGTGGTCGGATCCTTCCTGCGCAAGGATCACCCGCTGCTGGCCCAGCGCCTGCGGCAGGCCGCCAAGCACGGCACGCAGATTTCCTTCATCGATTCGGCGTTCGACGATCCGCTGTTCCCCGTCACCGCGCGCATGGCCGTGTCGCCCGCCGCGCTGCCCAACGCGCTGGCCGAGGTGCTGGCGGCCGTGGGCAAAGAGAAGGGCGCGGCCATTCCTGAAAGCTTGGCGAACGTCCAGCCCGGCGACACGGCCGGCCTGATCGCCGCCAGCCTGATGTCGGGCGAGCGCGTCGGCATCATGCTGGGCAATACGGCGGTGTCCTCCGGCCAGGCCGCGCTGATCGCGGCCAACGCCTCCGCGCTGGCGGGGCTGCTGAACGCCAAATTCGGCTTCCTCACCGCCGGCGCCAACACGGTCGGCGGCTATCTGGCCGGCGCGACGCCGGGCCGCGGCGGGCTGAGCGCCGAGCAGATGCTGCAGCAGCCCTTGAAGGCCTATCTGGTGCTGCATGCCGAGCCTTCCATGGACAGCGACAACGGCGCGAAAGCGGTCGACACCCTGAAAGCCGCGGGCTTCGCCGTCGCGCTCACGTCTTACCGTTCCGCAGCGGAAGACTGGGCCGACGTCATGCTGCCCATAGCGCCTTTCACTGAAACCTCCGGCACTTTCGTCAACGCCGAGGGCAGGGTGCAAAGCTTCAAAGGCGTGGCGGCTCCCTACGGCGACACGCGTCCGGCCTGGAAAGTGTTGCGCGTCCTGGGCAATTTGTTCGAACTCCAGGGTTTCGATTACGAAACCTCGGAATCGGTGCGCGACACCGTCATGGTGGGCGGGCTGGACGGCCGCCTGTCGAACGAAATCTCGGCCCGGCCCGGCCTTGCCGCGCATCGCGACGGCTTGCAGCGCGTGGCCGACGTGCCCATTTACCGCAGCGACGCCCTGGTGCGGCGCTCCGCGCCCTTGCAGGCGACCTCCGCATCGCAGCCGCCCAAGGCCAGGATGTCGGCGGATACGCTGGCCGGCCTGGGCCTGCAGGCGGGGGATCCGCTGCGCATCGGCGGCGAACAGGGCCAGATCTTGCTGATGGCCCAGGAAGACGAAGCCGTGGCTTCGGGCTGCGTGCGCATCGCCGCCGCGTTTCCCGAAACGCTGGCGCTGGGCAGCGGCTTTAGCCAACTAACGGTGGAGCGAGCGTAAATGCAGTGGCTTACGGTTCTTGAAAATTTCGGCACGGACCTGATCGGGCCGACCGCCTGGATGGTGGTATGGACGCTGGTGAAGATAGTCGTCATCGCCGTGCCCATCATCCTGTGCGTGGCCTACCTGACCTACTGGGAACGCAAGATGATAGGCGCCATGCACGTGCGCCTGGGACCCACGCGCGTGGGCTATCGCGGCTTGCTGCAGCCTTTTGCGGACGTGTTCAAGCTGCTGACCAAAGAGGTCATCGTTCCCTCCAAGGCCAACAAGGTGCTGTATGTGCTGGCGCCGGTCGTCACCCTGATGCCCGCCCTGGCGGCCTGGGCGGTGATACCCTTCGGCCCCGAAGTGGTGCTGTCCGACGTCAACGCCGGCCTGCTGTACGTCCTGGCCATCACTTCACTGGGGGTGTATGGCGTCATCGTCGCGGGCTGGGCGTCGAACTCCAAGTACGCCTTTCTGGGCGCCTTGCGGGCGGCGGCGCAGATGGTGTCCTACGAGCTGGCCATCGGCTTCGTCCTGGTCACGGTGCTGCTGGTTTCCGGCACGCTCAACCTCAGCGGCATCGTGCTGGGCCAGACATCGGGCTGGTTCGCCGACCGCGGCATCAATTTCATGTCCTGGAACTGGCTGCCGCTGCTGCCGCTGTTCGTGATCTACGTCGTGTCGGCGGTGGCTGAAACCAACCGCCACCCTTTCGACGTGGTGGAAGGCGAATCGGAAATCGTGGCGGGCCATATGGTGGAATATTCCGGCATGGGCTTCGCGCTCTTTTTCCTGGGCGAGTACGCCAACATGATACTGTTGTCGGCGCTCGCCTCCATCATGTTCCTGGGCGGCTGGGCGCCGCCGCTGGAAATCGCGCCGCTGACCTGGATGCCGGGCTGGCTGTGGCTGGGTGTCAAGACGTTTGTTGTGGTTTCAATGTTCATATGGTTCCGTGCGACGTTCCCGCGTTATCGCTACGACCAGATCATGCGGCTGGGCTGGAAGGTCTTCATCCCCCTGACCGGCGTCTGGCTGGTGGTGGTGGCGATCTGGATGCAAACGCCCTGGAATATATGGCAATAGGACACAGGGGCTAGATTATGGAAGCTATCAAGGATTTCTTCGGCAGTTTGATGCTGTCCGAAATGCTGAAGGGCATGCGGTTGACCGGCAAATACTTCTTCAAACGCAAGGTCACCTTGCGCTATCCGCATGAAAAGACGCCGGCCTCGCCGCGCTTCCGCGGCCTGCACGCGCTGCGCCGCTACCCCAGCGGGGAAGAGCGCTGCATCGCCTGCAAGCTTTGCGAGGCCGTCTGTCCGGCCCTGGCCATCTCCATCGAGTCCGAAGAGCGCGAAGACGGCACCCGCCGCACGACGCGCTACGACATCGACCTGGCCAAATGCATCTTCTGCGGCTTCTGTGAAGAAAGCTGCCCCGTGGACTCCATCGTGGAAACCCATATCTCCGAATATCACGGCGAGAAGCGCGGCGATCTTTACTACACCAAGGACATGCTGCTGGCCATCGGCGATCGCTACGAGCCAGAGATTGCGCGCCGCCGTGCCGAAGACGCCCCTTACCGTTGATGCGGATCCGACCATCATGATTTTTTCTACCGTCCTGTTTTACCTCCTGGCCCTGGTGCTGGCCGTGGCGGCGCTACGCGTCATCACCGCCACCAGTCCCGTTACCGGCGTGCTGCACCTGATACTGGTGTTTTTCAATGCCTCCATGATCTGGATGCTGCAAGGCGCGGAATTCCTCGCCCTGCTGCTGGTGGTGGTCTATGTGGGCGCCGTCATGGTGCTGTTCCTCTTCGTCGTCATGATGCTGGACGTGCGCATGGAAGCGCTGCGCGCCGGCCTGAAGGCCTACCTGCCGCTGGGCATGGCCATCGGCCTGGTCATGGTGTTCGAAATGGCTTTCGTGCTGGTCAAGACCTGGATGGACGCCGGCCCCGCAGCGCCCATCGCCGACGATTACGACAACACCCTGGCGCTGGGCACGGCCATGTATACGGATTATGTATTCGCCGTCCAGGTGGGCGGCGTGATCCTGCTCGTCGGCATGATCTCGGCCATCGCGCTGACCCTGCGCCGCCGCAGCGATGTCAAGCGCACCCGCCCCTCCGATCAAGTCAAGGTCAGGGCGCAAGACCGCCTGCGCCTAGTCAGCATTCCATCTCAAACCGAAGCGTCCGCTACCGCAGACATGGCACGCGGGGAAAACAAATGACACTCACGCTCGCTCATTACCTGATACTCGGCGCCATCCTTTTCGCCATAGGCATCTTTGGCTTCTTCCTGAATCGCCGCAACCTCATCATTCTGCTCATGTCCATCGAGCTGATGCTGCTGGCGGCCAACATGAATTTCGTGGCGTTTTCCACCTGGTTCGGCGATACCGCGGGACAAGTCTTTGTTTTCTTCATCCTGACGGTGGCCGCCGCTGAAGCGGCCATCGGCCTGGCGATCTTGGTGTTGCTGTTCCGCAACCTGAACACGATCAACGTTGAAGAACTTGACCAGCTCAAGGGTTGATGGGACTGCACATACTATGAATTCACCAAGTCTTTACCTGTTGATTGCTTTGGCGCCGCTGGCAGGCGCCATATTGGCGGGCTTGTTCGGCACCGGTTTTTTGGGCCGCATGGTGGGCCGGCGCGGCTCGCACCTGATCACCATCGCCTGCGTGCTGATATCGTTCATCGGGTCCGTGATGGTGCTTTTCCAGGTGCTGGACGGCCATACCTATGACGGCGTCTGGTACACCTGGAGCATCATCGGCCAGACCAAGCTGGACCTGGGCTTTTTGATCGATCCGCTGTCGGCCCTGATGATGGTGGTGGTCACCCTGGTGTCGCTGATGGTGCACATCTACACCATAGGCTACATGGCGGACGACCCCGGCTACCAGCGCTTCTTCGCCTATATCTCGCTCTTCACCTTTTCCATGTTGATGCTGGTGATGTCCAACAACATGGTGCAGTTGTTCTTCGGCTGGGAAGCGGTGGGCCTGGTGTCTTACCTGCTGATCGGTTTCTGGTATACGCGCCCGACGGCCGTCTTCGCCAACATGAAGGCCTTCCTGGTCAACCGCGTCGGCGACTTCGGCTTCATCCTCGGGATAGGCCTGCTGTTCGCCTATACCGGCAGCATGCACTATGGCGATATCTTCGCCAAGGCGGACGAGCTCTCCGCCATCGGCTTCCCGGGCACCGACTGGCAGTTGCTGACCGTCGCCTGCATCGCCTTGTTCGTGGGCGCCATGGGCAAATCGGCACAGGTGCCGCTGCATACCTGGCTGCCCGACTCGATGGAAGGCCCCACGCCGATTTCAGCCCTGATACACGCGGCCACCATGGTGACCGCGGGCATCTTCATGGTCGCGCGCTTTTCGCCCGTGTTCGAGCATTCGGACACCGCCCTGTCGCTGATGATCGTCATCGGCGCCATAGGCGCGCTGTTCCTGGGCATACTGGGCATCGTCCAGAACGATATCAAGCGGGTGGTGGCGTATTCCACCCTGTCGCAGCTGGGATACATGACGGTCGCGCTCGGGGCCTCGGCCTATTCGGCGGCCATCTTCCACCTGATGACGCATGCATTCTTCAAGGCCCTGCTGTTCCTGGGCGCGGGTTCGGTAATCATCGGCATGCACCATGACCAGGACATCCGCAATATGGGCGGCCTGCGCAAATACATGCCCATCACCTGGATCACTTTTCTGCTGGGCACTTTGGCGCTGGTCGGCACGCCATTCTTCGCCGGCTTCTATTCCAAGGAACACATCATCGAAGCGGCGGGCGCAGCCAATGTATGGGGAGCGGGCTTCGCCTACTACGCCACACTGATCGGCGTTTTCGTGACGTCGCTGTATTCCTTCCGCGTGTATTTCCTGGTGTTCCACGGCAAGGAAAACTTCGATGCGCACGGACACGCGGCCCATGGCCACGATCATGACCACGATCATGGCCACGGACATCACGGCGGCGCGCCCAAGGAATCCCCGTGGGTCGTCACGGCGCCGCTGGTGCTGCTGGCCGTGCTTTCAGTCGTCGCCGGGGCCTGGTTCATCGACCCCTTGCTGTTCGAGGGCTTCTTCGACGGCGTGATCGCGGTCTTGCCGCAGCACCCGGCCATGGAAGAACTGGCCTCGCACTGGCATGGCTGGGTGGCCTACGCCCTGCACGGCTTTGTCACCCTGCCGTTCTGGCTGATGGTGGCGGGGCTGGTCGTGGCCTGGTATTGCTACCTGATCAACCCGAAAGTGCCGGCCGCCATCAAGCGCAACCTGTCCGGCATCAATCGTATCCTGGACAACAAGTACTACGCCGACTGGTTCAACGAGCAAGTGGTCGCACGCGGGGCGCGCTGCCTGGGCCATGGCTTCTGGAAGGGGGGTGACCGCGGCCTGATCGACGGCCTGATCGTCAACGGCAGCGCCCGCCTGGTCGGATGGGTGGCGGCCGTCAGCCGGCACCTGCAGTCCGGCTATATCTATCACTACGCCTTTGCGATGATCATCGGGATCATGGCTTTATTAACCTTTTTTGTGCTGATGGTTCACTGATGGCAAGCGATATGGCGTCTTCTACTTTCCCCTGGTTAACGCTTTCGATCTTCGTGCCCATCATTGCGGGGCTGCTCGTGCTGCTGGTCGGGCGCGACGACCGCCCCGGCCTGACGCGCATGCTGTCCCTGGCGGGCTCGGTGCTGGGCTTTCTGGTGACCTTGCCGCTGTACACGGGTTTCGACCCGCGCACGGCCGACATGCAATTCGTGGAAAAGGCTTCCTGGATCGAAACCTTCGCCATTAATTATCATCTCGGCATAGACGGCATCTCGATCTGGTTCGTTCTGCTGACCGCCTTCATCACCGTCATCGTGGTGCTGGCGGGCTGGGAAGTCATCACCAGCCGCATCGCGCAGTACATGGCCGCCTTCCTGATACTTTCGGGCCTGATGGTGGGCGTGTTCGTGGCGCTGGACGGCATGCTGTTCTATGTCTTCTTCGAAGCGACCCTGATCCCCATGTATTTGATCATCGGCGTATGGGGCGGGCCGAACCGCGTCTATGCCGCGTTCAAGTTCTTCCTGTATACCTTTCTGGGTTCACTGCTGACCCTGATCGCCTTCATCTACCTGTGGCATGTGGCCGAAGGCTCCTTCGACATCCTGAGCTGGCACCAGCTGAAGCTGGGCCATACGGCGCAGATCCTGATCTTCATCGCCCTGTTCGCCGCTTTCGCCGTCAAGGTGCCGATGTGGCCGGTGCACACCTGGCTGCCGGACGCGCACGTCGAGGCGCCCACCGGCGGTTCCGTGGTGCTGGCCGCCATCATGCTGAAGCTCGGCGCCTACGGCTTCCTGCGCTTTTCCCTGCCCATCGCGCCGGACGCCTCGCACAGCCTGGCGGGTTTCATGATCGCCCTGTCGTTGATCGCGGTGATCTATATCGGCCTGGTCGCCATCGTGCAGGACGACATGAAAAAGCTGGTGGCGTATTCCTCAGTTGCGCACATGGGCTTCGTCACGCTGGGCTTCTTCGTGTTCAATACGGCGGGCGTGGAAGGGGCCATCGTGCAGATGATCTCGCACGGTTTCGTCTCCGGCGCCATGTTCCTGTGCATAGGCGTGCTGTACGATCGCCTGCATACGCGGCGCATCGCCGACTACGGCGGCGTCATCAATGTCATGCCCCGTTTCGCCGCGCTGTTCCTGCTGTTCTCCATGGCCAACGCCGGCTTGCCGGCGACCAGCGGTTTCGTGGGCGAGTTCACCGTCATCATGGGCGCCGTACAGCACAACTTCTGGATCGGGCTGCTGACCGCCACCGCCCTGATATGGGGTGCGTCGTATTCCCTGTGGATGTACAAGCGCGTGGTCTTCGGCGATATCGCCAACGACAATGTGCGCGCCATGCCGGACCTCAGCACCCGCGAGTTCTTCATCCTGGGCGTCATGGCGATAGCCGTGCTTTACATGGGTATATATCCCAAACCGTTTACAGATGTCATGCACGTGTCGGTGGAAGCCTTGCTGCAGCACGTCTCTATCTCGAAACTGTAGACCAGACATACTATGCAAAATCCATTTCACTTCGCTTTGGCTACGCCCGAGATTCTGCTTCTGATCATGGCCGCGGCGGTATTGCTGATCGATGCGTTCAACAAGAACGAATCGCGCCACGTCACCTTCGTCTTCAGCATAGGCGCATTGCTGGTGCTGACCGCCGTTTCGCTTTGGCAATGGAGCGAGGGCGTGCAGGGCAGCACCTTCGGCGGCCAGTATGTGGCCGACACGCTGTCGCATTTCCTGAAAGTGCTGTCCTACCTGGCCGTGGGCGCCACGCTGATCTACGGCCGCGAGTATTCCGAGCAGCGCGGCATGGCCAAGAACGGCGGCGAACTCTATTCCCTGGCGCTGTTCGCCCTGCTGGGCCAGATGGTGATGATTTCGGCGGGCAGCATGCTGACCATCTACCTGGGCGTGGAATTGATGTCTTTCGCCTTGTACGCCCTGGTGGCCCTGCGCCGCGACCATGTCAGCGCCACCGAAGCGGCCATGAAGTATTTCGTGCTGGGCGCGCTCGCATCCGGCGTGCTGCTGTACGGCATGTCCATGATCTACGGGGCCACCGGCCAGCTCGATCTGCGCCTGATCGCGCAAGTCATAGGCAGCGGCAACGCCGAGCGCCTGCCGCTGGTGTTCGGCGTCGTGTTCATCGTGTCGGGCCTGGCATTCAAGCTGGCCGCGGCTCCCTTCCACATGTGGACGCCGGACGTCTACCAGGGCGCGCCGACCTCGGTGACGCTGATCGTGGCCGCGGCTCCCAAGCTCGCTGCTTTCGCCATGACCCTGCGCCTGCTGGTCGAAGGCCTGCACGGCATCGCCATAGACTGGCAGCCCATGCTGCTGGTGATGGCCGTGCTGTCGCTCGCCATCGGCAACCTGGCCGCCATCGCGCAGACCAACTTCAAGCGCATGCTGGCCTATTCGACCATCTCGCACATGGGCTTTGTATTCCTGGGCCTGCTGTCGGGCGTGACCCAGGGCCAGGCGGTCGCGGGCTCGGCTTACGGCTCGGCGCTGTTCTATGTGATCATCTACGTGCTGACCACGCTGGTGACCTTCGGCCTGATCCTGCTGCTCAGCCGCCAGGGCTTCGAATGCGAGCAGATCGCCGATCTGAAGGGCTTGAACCGGCGCAATCCATTCATGGCCGGGCTGCTGCTGCTGGCGATGTTCTCCCTGACCGGGGTGCCGCCCATGGCCGGTTTCTATGCCAAGCTCGCCGTGCTGCAGGCGCTGGTCGGCGCGGGCCATGTGGCCATCGCGGTGGTGGCGGTGATGTTCTCGCTGATAGGCGCCTTCTATTATCTGCGCGTGGTCAAGATGGCCTATTTCGACGAGCCCGAGGGCGAGTCGGCGCCCATCCAGAACGGCGTCATCACCCAGGGCCTGATGTCGGTGAATGGCTTGCTCATCATCGTACTGGGCGTCCTGCCCGGCGGCCTGATGGCGCTGTGCGTGCGAGTGATCGAAAATTCCTTGAAGTTCTGACGGGATGAGCCAGTCCTTCGTGGTCTGGGTATTGATAGGCTTGTCTTTGCTGACCGCCAATCTTCCCTTTGTGTCCGAAAGGCCCTTCCTGCTGCTGCCCTGGACCCAGTCCCCCCGGACCGGCAGGCCGGCCTGGCTGAAATGGCTGGTCAGCCTGCTGTTCCTCGGCCTGCTGGGCCTGGCGGCCTACCTCGCTTTTGTGCTGATCGGCCAGGCCTTCTTCGTGGCGTCCGACCCCGCGTCGCTGGGCTGGTTCATGGGCAAGCTCGCCCTGGCGATGGCCGTGGTGGCGGCGCTGCTTGCGGCGCCGGGCTGGCTCAACCGCGGCCATCCCGTACAGAAATCCTTCTTGACCAGGCTGCTGGAAGCCCTGGCCTTCTATGGCCTGGTCGGGACGCTGGGCCTCGCCTTCGAAGCCAATATGGGCAATATGTTCCGCCAGACCTGGGAATTCTATGCCGTCACGCTGAGCCTGTTCCTGGTGCTGGCTTATCCGGGCTTTGTGTACCGCTATCTGCTGCGGCACCGGAAACGGCGGGCGGCGCCGCCGGCGGACTGAACCGCGGCAGCCTGGCGGCCCTGAACTGGCCGAGTATCGTGTACAGCAGGGCGCTGCGCACCCTGGAGACGACGCGCGGCGAACCGACATAAGCCGTGGCGTTGAACACCAGGCCGGTGGTGACGTCCACATTGTCCAGCATGACGTCGGGCAAGGGTTCGTCCAGGACCTCTTCATGCTCGTGGAAGGCCGCCATTATCACGCTGCGCACTTGCTCCGGGTCGGTATCGAAGGGCAGAACCAGTTTGATCTGAATGCGTCCGAGCGGACTGGCCATCGTTACGTTGCGCACGATCTTGGTGATGAATTCGGAGTTGGGCACGATGACGGTGGAACGGTCGCCCATCTGGATTTCCGTAGCCCGTACATTGATGCGGCGTATGTCGCCCTCCACGCCGCTCAAAGATACCCAGTCGCCCACCTTCACGGGGCGTTCCGCCAACAGTATCAGCCCCGAAACGAAGTTCTGGACCACCGCCTGCAGGCCGAAGCCTATGCCTACCGATAGCGCGCTGGCGATCCAGGCGACGCGTTCCAGGCTTATGCCGATCGCGGACAGCGACAGCGCGGCCACCAGCACATAGCCGGCATAGCCGAAGAGGGTGGCGGCCGATAGCCGCATGCCGGGATCCAGGCTGGTGGTGGGCAGGTATTGCGCGGTCAGCCAGGACTGCACCAGTTTGACGATGCCGAAGCCGATGGCCAGCACAGCCAGCGCCACCAGCGCCGCTACCGGGCGGATATGGACCTGTCCTATGGTGATGCCTTTGTGCAGGTAATCCAGGCGCCGCAGCCAGGCGTCGGGCCCATCGCCGAAGGGGGCTGCGAGCAGAATCAAGGCCGACAGAAAGACGGCTATGCGGGCCAGGCCCGACAGCAGGACCGTCGCCTGGCTGCGCAGCCGCGTCATCGGCTTGGCATAGGCGTCGTCGTCCGCCCGGCGCCTGATCGAGGCCAGCAGGCTTTGGCAGGCGTCGCTGATCAGTCCGTCCAGCAGGTAGACCGATGCCAGCAGGATGATGGCCCATGCGGCCTGCCTGACGATGAAGCTGCCCAATGCGATATAGCCCGCCAATAAGCAGGCGAGGCTGGCGGCCAGCGCGAACCACAAAACGTTCCGGACGATCACATAGCCCAGGGGCGCCGCCGGGGCTTTGTCCGCCGCCGCGGCGCGGCGCGCCCGCGCCGCCTGCAGCAGGGCGGCGGCCAGTATGGCCGACAGCGCCAGCGACGCCAGCGCGTTTTGGGCCACCGTGGCGGCCAGGCTGGCGTTCACCATGGCTGTCAGCTTCTGGGCGAGCCAGCCCAGGAACATGGCCAGGCCCAATGCATGAGGCAGCCATCGCAGGGCGGACGCGATCTTGTCCGGCAGGGCGGGCAAGCGCCAGGTGGGGCGCGCGGGAGACAGCAGGGCCGAGCCCAGGCCGGCGACGAAGCCGCTGAAGCTGGCGGCGGCCACGAACTGCCCCAGCAGGCTGTTCACCTCCGCGGAAAGCGGCGCGCCCCAGCTCAGGGCCAGCCTCAGCATCAGGGCGATCAGGCCGGGCGTCGCCGCGCCCAGCAAGGCCTGCAGCAGCGCGTAGAGCGAACGCCGCAGCCGCCCCGGCGCCACGCGCGCCGTGGTCAGCTTCAGCAGCAGGCGTCCGGCCATGGCGCGCAGCCATAGCAACAGTGCTATCGCCGCCAGCACCGCGACCTGCAGCTCCGGACCGGCGGCATGCAGCGCCCCGACGACCTCTTCGTAGTAGGGGCGCGCCTTGCGCAGGTCGCGCGGCGTTTGAGTGTGCAGCTCGGTCCAGAGCGCGCCGGACAATATCGAATCCGTGCGCACGCCCAGTTCGGCCTGGAATTGTGCGCGGCGCAGCTTCAGCAATTGTTCCGCGGCTTGTCCCGCCTCGACCGCAATCAGGCGGGCCAGCTTCAGTTGCGCATCCAGCGTCGCGGCGTTTTTACCCAGTTCGGCGCGCTGACGCGCGACATCGGGCGCTTCCGGCACGCCTTCGGCCGGTGCCCCGAGCTCCGCCACCCTGGCCTGCACGCCGGCTATCTGGGGCTCCAGCGCCGCCACGGCCGCCTGCGCTTCTTCCTGGGTATCCAGCGCCGCGTTCCGCAATTGGGCGAGATCCGCGTCCTCTATGGGGTGTTCGCGGGCGGCTTCCAGTCTTTTGTGCAGGGTGTCGATTTGCTGGCGGGCCTTGTCCAGGGTCTTGTCGATATCGGCGACGCTGTTCTTGTTCTGGGCCTGGACCGGGGCCGGGAAGCCGGCCGCCAAGGCCAGGCCGGCGGCGAGGACGAGTAAAATCAGGAGGCCTTGCAAGCGGCGGCGCAAGCCTGAAGCAAAGGACGGAAGGGGCGAGAGAGCGGGGAAGGCCATGCGGAAGGCGGAAAAAAAGAAAAGAATACCATTGCGGTTCCGATGCAATCATGCCCGAGGGTAACCACGCTCGTCACGACGCTTCAGGGCCGGGCTCGTAAACAAGCCCCGGGCGCCGCCTGAGGGTAAAATGCGGCCTGCCACTCTTTGAACCACCCATACATGACACATCTGATTCTGCAGGCTCCGGACCTGCCAGCCCCCTATATCGAGAAGATCGCGGCCATAGCCAGCGCCGAAGGCGTACAGGAACTAGGCCCGACCGCCGTGCGCCTGCTGGGCGTGGACGCGGACGCGCGCGCCGAGGTCGAGGCCTGCTGCGAGCAGGCGGGCCTGGATTACGCTTTCTTCGACCGGATCGCACGCCTGCGCGATTGCCGCATATTGGCCATGGACATGGATTCCACCCTCGTCAATATCGAATGCATCGATGAGATTGCGGACATGGCGGGCCGCAAGGCGGAGGTCGCGGCAATCACCGAAGCCGCCATGCGCGGCGAAATCGCCGATTTCGCGGAAAGCCTCAGGCGCCGGGTGGCCTTGCTCGAAGGGGTTCCCGCGACGGCTCTGGAACAGGTCTATACCGAACGCCTGCGCCTCAATCCCGGGGCCGAACGCTTGATCGCCACGGTCAGGCAGCACGGCCTGAAGACCTTGCTGGTATCGGGCGGCTTCACCTTTTTCACCGGCCGGCTGCAGGAACGGCTGAACCTGGACGCCTGCCATTCCAATGTGCTGGAAATCAAGGACGGGGTGCTGACGGGCCGCGTGCTCGGGGACATCGTCGACGCCCAGGGCAAGGCCGGGCGCCTGCGGGAGCTCGCCGCCGAACTGGGGGCGGGTCCCGAGCAGATCATCGCCGTGGGCGACGGCGCCAATGACCTGAAAATGCTGAGTCTGGCGCAATTCTCGGTCGCCTACCGGGCCAAGCCGGTGGTGCGCAAGCAGGCGAATTACGCCTTGAACGTCAGCCCGCTGGATGCGATCCTGAACTGGTTCCGGCTGAGCCACTGACGACGCCCCGCCCGGCGGCGAGCAGGGGCGGGGCCCGCCGGGCCTCGCCTTCATCAGCGGGCCGGATCAATACTTCAGGCTGGCGCTCAGAATGATCTGGCGACCCGGTCCGAAGTCGGCGTGGTGCACGCCGTTCGTGCGTATGTAGTAGTCCTTGTCGGTAAGGTTCAAGGCGTTCAGCTGGAGGGTGAGCGATTTGTTGACCTGGTAGGCGGCCATGGCGTCGAAGCGCCAGTAGGCCGGCATGTAGACGCCGCTGGCGCCGCCGCCCGCGCCGCCCTGGTTGCCGCCGAAGGTCTTGCCCACGTAGTAGGCGCCGGCGCCCACGGTGAGGGGAGGCAGAACCTTGTAAGTGGACCACAGGCTGAAGCTGTGCTTGGGCGTGTTGGCCAGCGGGTCGCCTTCATTGACATTGCTATAGGCGCCTTGGACCAGCTTGCTGTCCATATAGGTGTAGCCGCCGTAGACTCCCCACTTCGGCGTGATCTGGCCGGAAATACCCAGTTCCAGGCCTCGCACCCGGGTTTTGCCGGCCTGGGCGAAGATGCCGGGCTCGACTTCTATCTGCGCATCGCGCCTCTCGGTCTCGAAGATGGCGGCGGTCAGGCCGAGCCGCTCGTCCAGGACGTTCCATTTCGTGCCCAGCTCCACAGTACGGCTCTTCTCGGGCTTGAGCTCATCCAGCGTGGGCGACAGGCTTTCCTGGTCGCCGCCGGACATCGACGGAGGCGTGGACGCCGTGGCATAGCTCAGGTAGATGCTGCCGTTGGTCGCCGGCTTGTAGACCAGGCCGACCTGGTAATTGAACATATTCCATGAGCCGTCGCCCGGCGTCATGGTGGTGGCGCCTCGTCCTGCGGTGGCCAGGCCCGAGATGCGGTAGCGATCGTAGCGCACGCCCGCATTGACCAGGAATTGCTCGGACAATTTGATGCTGTCGAACAGATAGGCCGCCTGGGTGGTGGATTTGGCGTCCAGATTGAGCGGGCCGCGCGTGACCGAGCCGGACCAGGGGTCGCTGGGGTTGGGCGAGTAGAGCGGCGTGCAATCCAGCTGGTTGGCGCCGAAGACCGCGGGGCAGCCCCTGCCGGCGGTGGTGTCCACTGTGTAGCCGGCGTTTTTTGTGGTCTCGCGGGATAATTCCACCCCGAGGTTGTAGCTGTGTTGCAGGCTGCCCGTGTCGAGCTTCCCGGACAGCTCGGTGACGTTGGCCAGCATGGTGCTTTTCTGCCAGCGCGACTTGGTGCCGCGCTGCAGCCACCACTGGCCGCTGACGGGGTCGAACCTGCGGCTTCCGTCGCCCGGGTTGGTGACCACGTAATCATTGATGGTTTCGCCATAGCGGGTGGCATTGCGCAGCGTCATGCGGCTGGTAATGTCGTGTTCGAGCTCTATGGTGGCGATATCGGCGCGGGTCTTGCGGAAATCCCGGTCATACAGGCCGTAGAAGGTGTCCCGGTCCACGTCCAGAATGCCCGTATCGGTCTCGATGGTCGTGTTGCGGGTCAGCGGTACGCCGTAATCCGGCATGCCGTCGGTCTGATAATGGTAGTAGCTGATCGAGGCCCGCGTGGGCGTGCCCAGGCCGAAGGAAATGGTGGGGGCGATGCCGAAATTCTTGTAGTCGACGTCGCTGCGGCCGGCCACGTCGCCCCGGGCGCCCAGGACGTTCAGCCGGAAAGCCGCATGGTCGGCAAGCTGCCAGTTGCCGTCCGCCGTGGCGCGCAGGTAGCGGTCCGTGCCCACGCCCAAGGTGCCGCTGGCGGCATTGCCCAGATGGGCGTGCTTGCTGGTGAGATTGATGCTGCCGCCTCCCGTGCCGCGCCCGCCCACGGTTGAATCGGCCCCGCGTATGATTTCCACGCTTTCCAAGTTGAAGATCTCGCGGGTCTGGCCGCCCGCGTCGCGGATGCCGTCCACATAAATATTGCTGGCCGAGGAGGAGCCGCGGATGAAAGGCCGGTCGGCCAGAGGCTGGCCGCCTTCGCCGGCGCCGAAGGTGATGCCGGGCGCATTGCGCAGCACATCTTCCAGCGAGGTCGCGTTGGTGTCCTGGATGATGGCCTGGGGAATGACTTGCACCGATTGCGGCGTATCGATCAGCGGGGCGGTGAACTTGGCCTGCGAGGCTTCATTGACCTTGTAATTTTCGCCTCGCTCGCCTTGCACCTTGACGGGGCTGAGTGTGGCTGGCTGTGCCGCGCTCTGGGCATGTGAGTCGGCGGGCAGGAAAGCGCCGGGGGCCGCAAGGGCGAGCGCAAGAGGGCCCAGCAGGGTAAGCGAAGGGGCGTGCGATGGCAAGAGGCTTCTCCAAGTATTTATAGAAATCTTAATGAGAATCAATGTTATTCTGATTTTTCTGAATTTTGGCTGAAAATAACGGCAAGGATGGATGCCGAGGCGATGCTGGGGCGTTAGGCGAAATAGCCCGAAAAAGCGGTGAAAAGAGGGCGCCAGGGGTGGTGTCCAAGAGGCGAAACATCGCCGAATGGGCGCGCAACCGCATTCAACATGGCGGAAACGGCCACGAAATCGCGCTAATGGGAAACAAGGAGGAAATCGCCGCTTTCCTCATGGGCACGCAAGCATTTTGGATAGCCGACAAACGCCAGACTGTTGCCTGCATCCAACAGTCGGTGTTGCCGCCCAGTGGGACGGGCGGAGGCTCTTGCGTTAGGCGCGCAAGCGCTGCAGCAAGCCGCGCAGCTTCAGTACGCGCCCCGCCGCGTCCACCGAACCGCCGAACACCATCTTCAGTTTGTCCGGGCCTTGCAGGCGCACCTGCCGGTCCTGCTGCACGAGCTCGATGATGCGCAGCGGTTCGATAGCGGGTTTTGCGGAAAACTGAATGATGGCCTGGCTTTCGCTGGCGTCTATCTTCACCACGCCCAGGGGTTCGGCGTGCAGGCGCAGCCGGTGGGTGGCGAGCAGGGTCTGCGCCGCTTCCGGCAGCTTGCCGTAGCGGTCGATGAGTTCTTCCTGCATCAGGATGAGGTCGTCTTCATGCCTGGCGTGCGACAGCTTCTTGTAGAGGCGCAGGCGGGCGTGCACATCGGGGCAGTAGTCGGCCGGCAACAAGGCCGAGGCGTGCAGATTGACCTCGCACAGCGCAGCGAAGGGGGCGTCCAGGTCCGGCTCCTCGCCCGATTTCAGCGCGCGCACGGCGGCGTTGAGCATGTCGGAATACATCGAAAAGCCGATTTCCTGGATATTGCCCGATTGCGACTCGCCCAGCACTTCGCCGGTGCCGCGAATTTCCAGGTCGTGCATGGCCAGGAAGAAGCCGGCGCCCAGTTCCTCCATGGCCTGTATGGCTTCCAGGCGCTTCTTGGCATTGGAGGTGATGGCGTCTTCGCCCGGCGTCAGCAAATAGGCATAGGCCTGGTGGTGCGAGCGCCCGACACGCCCCCGCAGCTGATGCAGTTGCGCCAGGCCCAGCTTGTCGGCGCGATGGATGACGATGGTATTGGCCGTGGGGACATCGATGCCGGTTTCGATGATGGTGGTGCACAGCAGTACGTTGTAGCGCTGCTGGTAGAAGCCTTTCATGACGTCTTCCAGCTCGCGTTCCGGCATCTGGCCATGGGCTACGGCGATGCGCGCTTCGGGCACCAGTTCTTCCAGCCGCGCGCGCCGATTGTGAATGGTTTCCACTTCGTTGTGCAGGAAGTAGACCTGGCCGCCGCGCTTGAGCTCGCGCAGCAGGGCCTCGCGTATGGTGCTGCCGTCTTCGCGCCGCACGAAGGTCTTGATGGCCAGGCGCTTTTGCGGCGCGGTGGCGATGACGGAGAAGTCGCGTATGCCTTCCAGCGACATGCCCAGGGTGCGGGGAATGGGCGTCGCGGTCAGGGTCAGCACATCGACCTCGGCGCGCAGCTTTTTCAGGCTTTCCTTCTGGCGCACGCCGAAACGGTGTTCTTCATCGATGATGACCAGGCCCAGGCGCTTGAATTTGACCTCTTTGGAAAGCAGTTTGTGGGTGCCGATGACGATGTCGATGCGGCCTTCGTTCAGCCCTTCTATGACGGCATGGACTTCTTTGGCCGAGCGGAAGCGCGACAGTTCCGCCACCTTGACCGGCCAGTCGGCGTAGCGGTCGGAAAACGTCTGCGCATGCTGTTCGGCAAGCAGGGTGGTGGGGCAGAGCAGCGCCACTTGTTTGCCATTCATCACCGCCAGGAAGGCGGCCCGCAGGGCGACCTCGGTCTTGCCGAAGCCCACGTCGCCGCAGACCAATCTATCCATGGGGCGGCCGGAGGTCATGTCGGCGATCACCGCTTCGATGGCGGCGGCCTGATCGGGGGTTTCTTCGAAGCCGAAGCCTTCGGCGAAGGCCTGGTAGTCGCTGACCGGCAGTTTGAAGCGATAGCCTTCGCGCGCCGCGCGCTGCGCGTACAAGGCCAGCAATTCAGCCGCGGTGTCGCGCGCCTGCTTGGCCGCCTTGCGGCGCGCCTTGTCCCACTGGCCCGAGCCCAGCTGGTGCAGCGGCGCCTGTTCGGGGTCGGCGCCGCTGTAGCGGGCGATTACGTGCAACTGGGCCACGGGTACGTACAAGGTGCTGCCGTTGGCGTATTCCAGGTGCAGGAACTCCATCGGGCCGTCGCCCATGTCCATCTCGCACAGGCCGAGGTAGCGGCCTATGCCGTGCTGGGCATGGACCACGGGATCGCCCTGGCGCAGTTCCGACAGGTCGCGCACCATGGCTTCCACGTCGCTGCCGTGCTCCTGGCTGCGCCGGCCGCGCCGCGAGGGGCGCGCCTGGGAAGGATACAAATCGTTTTCGGTCAGCAGCGTCAGGGCTTGCGCTTCGAGTCCGAAGCCCGCCGCCAGCGGCGCGACCACCAGGGCGAAGCGCTGCCCGGAGGCCAGGAAGTCCTGCAGGGTTTCACTGCCGTTGTCGGGCGCTATGCCGAATTCGGCCAGCATCTGCAACAGGGTCTCGCGCCGCCCCGCGGAATCCGCGCACAAGGCGATGCGCCGCCGGCCGCCGCCGATCAGCGCCCGCAAGCCGGCGACTGGATCTTCCGCGCGGCGGGTGACCGCCACATTGGGGACGGCATGGAAGTCGGGATGAGGCTCGCCCGCCGTCAGCGCCAGGCGCGCGAACGATTTCAAGCGGGTGAATATGTCTTCTTCGCTGAGGAACAGATGCTCGGGCGCGAGGATGGGCCGTTCGCGATCGCTTTTCAGGAACTGGTAGCGGCTGCGGGTATCGTGGGCGAAGCCCTGCATGGGCTGGCTGATATCGCCCAGGGTGACCAGCAGGGATTGCGGCGCAAGGTAGTCGAAAAGCGTCGCCGTCTGTGAAAAGAACAGCGGCAGATAATATTCCACGCCGGCGAAGGCGATGCCGTTGCCGATATCCTTGTAGGGCAGGGCGCGCGACGGGTCGCCTTCGAACAGCTCGCGGAAACGGGCGCGGAAGCGGTTGCGGGCGGCTTCGTCCAGGGGGAATTCGCGGCCCGGCAAAAGCTGGACTTCCTTGACCGGATACAAGCTGCGCTGGGTATCGACGTCGAAACAGCGTATGGATTCGATTTCATCGTCGAACAGATCCAGCCGGTAAGGCAGCACCGAACCCATGGGGAAAAGATCGATCAGGCCGCCGCGTATGCAGAATTCGCCCGGAGCGGTGACTTGCGTGACGTGGGTGTAGTTGGCCAGGGTCAGCTGGCTGCGCAGCGCCTCCTGGTCCAGCCTGTCGCCCTGCTTGAACGAAAAGGTGTAGGCCGCCATGAATTCCGGCGGCGCGAGGCGGTACATGGCGGTGGTCACGGGCACCGTCAGAATGTCCACATTGTGCTGCAGCAGCGCGTGCAAGGTGCGCAGCCGCTGGGAAATCAAGTCCTGGTGAGGCGAGAAGCTGTCATAGGGCAATGTTTCCCAGTCGGGCAGCTGGCGTACTCGCAGATCCGGCCCGAACAGCAGGATTTCATCGGCGAGGCGCTGCGCCGTCAAGGGGTCGGCGCAAAGCACGACCAGCGGCTGGCTGGCAGCCTTGGCGAGGTCCGCCAGCAGCCAGGCGTCGCCGGATCCGGGCGGCAGCGGTTGGGCATGCCTCGTCCCGGGCTTGAGCGCGGCGAGCACCGATGGGGTGGAAGGAAGTTCGAAAAAAGAGAGGGTGTCTGTGGCCATGTAGGCCGTCATTATAAAATGCCTTTCCTATGCAAAAGAAATTAATCGCATGTGCGGGCGCCGGCAACGATGCGTCCGCGCCTGAAGCGCCCAGAATCGTCGCCATCGTGCCGGCCGCGGGGATCGGCGCGCGCGCGGCGGGCGTTCCTTGCCGCGACGACGAGTCGGCTGCGATGCCGGAAGGCGGGGCGCTGGAAGGCGGAGCGCCCGCAGGAGGAATGCAGGAGAGTAAGAGGCCGGCGGACGGGGCGTTGGTGGGTGGTGCACTGGCGGACGAGGCGTTGGCGGACGGGGCCGATGCGCGGCCGGACCGGCCGGTTCCCAAGCAATATCGTCTCTTGAAGGGCCAGGCCATGCTGCGCTGGGCCGTACAGGCCTTGCTGGCCGATCAGCGGGTCGCTCAAGTCAGGGTGGCGGTGGCGCCGGACGACTCTTGGGCGCGGCAGGCCCTGGAAGGCTTGCCGCGTACCGTGTGGCGATACTGCGGCGGCCCGACCCGCGCGGAAACCGTGCTGGCCGCCTTGCGGGATGCGGCGCTGGAGGCGGCGGACTGGGTGCTGGTGCACGACGCCGCGCGGCCCGGCTTGCCGGCCGACGCGCTGGGGCGCTTGATCGATGGCTGTCTGGCGGCGCGCAACGGCGGCCTGCTGGCCCTGCCGGTGGCGGACACGGTAAAGCGGGCGGGCGCTGGCGAACAGCCCTTTGCCGCGGCGTCGGTGGCGCGCGATGGGCTGTGGCTGGCGCAAACGCCGCAGATGTTTCCCGCGCAGGCTTTACTGGACGCCTTGCGGGCCGCCATCGACGCCGGCCATGAAATCACCGACGAAGCGTCCGCCATCGAGGTTCTGGGCGGGCGGCCGCTGCTGGTGCGGGGCTCCGCGCGCAATTTCAAGGTGACTTGGCCGGACGATTTCGAATTGATGGAAAAATGGTTGTGACCACCGGCCTAGGTGCAAGCCCGGTCCTGTAGGCTGGAGTGCGTTACTTGATCTTTGGAGTGGAGATGAACTTTGATATACGTGTCGGGCAGGGCTACGACGTACACGCATTGGTCCAAGGCCGGCCGCTGATCATCGGCGGGGTGCTGATTCCCCATACTCATGGCCTGCAAGGCCATTCGGATGCGGATGTGCTCTTGCATGCCGTGACGGATGCGCTGCTGGGAGCGGCCGGGCTGGGCGATATCGGTCGCCATTTCCCCGATACCGACCCGCAATACCAAGGGGCGGACAGCCGCGTCCTGTTGCGCGCGGCCATGCAGAAAGTGGCCGCGGCCGGCTGGATGGTGGTCAATGTGGATGCGACGGTGCATGCGCAAGCGCCCAAGATAGGCCCGCATGCGGCGCGAATGGCCGCGAACATCGCGGCCGACCTGGGCATTGCAGCGCCGCAGGTGAACATCAAGGCCAAGACCAACGAAGGCCTGGGCTACCTGGGCCGCAAGGAAGGCATCGCCGCGACGGTCGTGGCCTTGCTGGCGGCCGGCGGCGACCGGCCCCGCTGAAGGGCCGGATCATTTTCCGCCGATGGGCCGGCTTCTCGCGCCAATAGCCAGCCAGCTTTTCCGCCGACCAGGGCTTTTCCCGCCGGCCGCCTGCGCCTCCCGCCGGCCCGCTTGCAGCCGCCGGCCGCTTACTTCCCGGTGATGGCCAGCACCTGGGCCGCCGCGTTGACCACCGAAGCGACGCGGCCCACGTCGCGCAGTTGCTCCGAAGTAAAGCCCGCCTGCTTCAGGTTCTGATAATGGGAGCGCACGCAGAAATGGCATTTGCCGACGATGGACGCGGATAGCGCGAACAATTCGAAGCGGTTCTTGTCTATGCCCCCGTGCGTGGCATAGGCGTTCATGCGCAGCTGGGCCGGCAGCGTCTTCAACTGATCGTCGCCCGCCATCTCGGTATAGGGGTAATAGGTATTGTTCATGCCCATCAGCGCCGCCGCGGTCAGCGCGCCGGTGGCGTCCCCTTCCGGCAGGCCGCTTTTGAAAGCCTCCACCAGCGTGGCGCTGCCGGCGGCATAGGCTGCCGCAAGCGCCGCGCCCACGGCGTCTTCGGGCTTGAGCGATGAGCGCGCGATGACGCCGTCCAGGTTGAGGCGTATGTCCTTGGCCCAGTCCGGCATCAGCGCCTTGATCGAGGAAAGAAATTCCATGGCGCAGCCTTACAGCGTGTCGCCGCCCAGCGCCCGGTTGCAAGGGCAGAGTTCGTCGGTCTGCAGGGCGTCGAGTATGCGCAGGACTTCCTCCGGGTTGCGGCCGACATTCAGATTATTGACCGATACATGCTGAATGACGTTGTCCGGGTCGACGATGAAGGTTGCGCGCAGCGCCACGCCTTCGGACTTGTCGCGTATCCCCAGTTGGTCCACCAGCGCGCCGGTGGTGTCGCCGAACTGGTAATGCCCCAGCTTGCTCAGGTCCGGGTGTTCCCGCCGCCAGGCCAGCTTGACGAATTCGTTGTCCACCGATCCCGCCATCAATACCGCGTCGCGGTCCTCGAAATCCTGGGCCAGATTGTTGAAACCCACGATTTCGGTGGGGCATACGAAGGTGAAGTCCTTGGGATAGAAGTAGATGACCTTCCATTTGCCCGGGAATGAGCTTTCGGTGATTTCTTCGAAAGCCGAAACGCCGTTTTCTTCGTGCTGGTTGAAGCCGGGCTTGACGCCTGTAACCTTGAAGGGCTCGAGTTTATCGCCTACTGTTTTCATTGCAGCTCCTGGAATCGGTGATATGAGGATCATGGATATAAAACAGATGCACCGCATCGGATGCATCGCGTCTCGGCACGCTGCCATTGAAAATTCTACGCTATTGGCTCTGCGTGTCTAATTGGTAATTCCTAATACGTACTTTGGGGATTTCTATACGCGCAATCAAACCGCCGGAAGGGTTGGATATCAGCTCGAGCTGACCGCCCACTTGCCCCAGCAGCCGCTCGACGATGGCCAGCCCCAGCCCTGCGCCGCTGACCCCCGTACGCGCGGATTCGCCGCGTGAAAAAGGGCGCAGCAGTCGCTGGATATCCGTGGTGGCAATTCCCGTGCCATGGTCCTTGACTTCGATGGCGAGCAGGTTGCCTTGCTGCCGGGCCGACAACTGTATGCGCGCACGGCCGTCCGCGGGGCTGCGGCCATAGCGCCGGGCATTCTCAATGAGATTGCTGACGATGCGCTTGAGGTCGTGCGCGCTGATCTTGGCGTACAGGTTGGGCTCGATGTCGGCGGTCAGCGTGCCGCCTAGGGATTCGGTGTGCGAACGCTCGCGTTCGAAGAGCTCGCGCAGCGCGGCTGAAATGTCTATGCCTTGTTCCGGCACCGCGCCGGCCGGGCGCGCGTATTCCATCAACTGGCCGATACTGTGGTCGATCTGGCCCAGATCCTCGTCTATGGCCTGGCGCGCTTCTTCGCTGACGTCGCTCATTTCTATTTCCAGCCGCATGCGGGCCAGAGGCGTGCGCAGGTCGTGGGAAATCCCGGCCAGCATGATTTCACGGTCGGCTTCGGTCTGGCGTATGTCGCGCGCCATCCGGTTGAACGCGATATTCATGTCGCGGATCTCGGCCGGCCCTTTTTCCGGCAGAGGCGAAGGGGTTTCGCCGCGCGCAAGTTGCTGGGCCACCTTGGCCAGCTGGGCCAGGGGCCGATTGACGAAACGCACGCTTACCGCCGCCCCGATCAGCGCCAGCAGCAGAGCGGTCGCGCCCCAGCCGAACCATTCGGCGCCGGCTGTCAAGCCCAGTTGTTCGCGATCGAAGACCAGCCAGTACTGATCGTCGTTGATTTCGAAGCTGACCCAGACGCCCGGTGTCTGGTTGACGGACCACATGACGTGAGTATCGGGACCGAGGCGGTCCTTGATTTCGGCCGCGACATGGTTCCAGTAATTGGAGTTGGGCAGCGGCTCCAGCGTGTCGGTGGGTTCGCGCGGCTGCACCCTGAGGCTTTCTTTGGTGGCCAGATCCAGCAGCAGCGCGGGCCGCACGCTGGTGGGAGCATAGACCAGCGCCGAGCGGGTGATGCTGACGGCGGTGGTCACCCGTTGCGCCATCTGGGTGGCGCGCGGGCCTTCTTCCATGCTGAAAAAAACCTGCAGCCACGCGCCCAGGCTGACCAGCATCAAGCCTGCCAGCAGCAGGAAGGAGCGGCTGAATAGGCCTAGGCGAAAACGCGACTGGTTTTTGCTTCTCTGCTTCGTAGAGGACGACATGGCGGCGCGGCGATACTATGCCGGCGTAAGATCAGTGGCCGCCGTCCGGTACGAAAACATAGCCCAAGCCCCAGACCGTCTGGATGAAAACCGGTTTGGACGGGTTGGGTTCCACCAATTTGCGCAGGCGCGAAATCTGCACGTCCAGGCTGCGGTCGAAGGCTTCGTATTCGCGCCCGCGCGCCAATTCCATGAGCTTGTCGCGCGACAGCGGAATTTTTGGATGGCGCGCAAACACTTTGAGCACCGAGAATTCGCCCGTGGTGATGGGGACTTGTTCGTTATTGCGCGTCAGCGTGCGGGTGGACAGATTCAGCACATAGGGACCGAATTCGATGGATTCGTTTTCCTGGCTGGGTGCGCCGGGGTGTTCTTCGGTGCCCCGGCGGCGCAGGATGGCATTGACCCGCGCCAGCAGTTCCCTGGGATTGAAAGGTTTGGACAGATAGTCGTCCGCACCCATTTCGAGCCCGACGATGCGGTCGATTTCTTCGGCCTTGGCCGTAAGAATGATGATGGGCGTGTTGTCGTGCCCGCCGCGCAGCCGCCGGCAGATGGACAGCCCGTCTTCCCCGGGAAGCATGAGGTCCAGCACCAGCAGGTCGAAGTGCTCACGCTGCCACAGCTTGCCCATTTCCTTGGCGTCTTCGGCGACGAATACGTTAAAACCTTGTTCCGACAGGTAGCGGCGCAATAAATCGCGTAAACGCGGATCATCGTCAACGACGAGAATTTTGCGAGATAGGGTTTGGTTTTGAGTGTTCATGGGGAAAATGTAACAGGGTGGAGTTAGGCAGTACAGACCCGGTAGTAAGATATTACATATTAAGTATCTAGTAGAAAATCCGTTTACATCAAGCTGGCTGCGGCCAACCGCAAAACCGCGCCGGGGCGCGTCGGCGACCGGCGCGCGCGGGCCTGGCAAGAGGCGCGCGACACCCTGCTGCAAACCGGCTGGTGGTCTCCTGTGTCGAGTAAGCTTTTTTATTTCTATGTTTCTGTGCCGCGCGGCCGTTACTGTATATTCTAGCTCGTGCCGGCGCACCGCGACACTATTTTAAGCATGGGCCCCTGCCGCGTCTGCCGGCCGAATGCCGGGGGCGCAGGTTCCGGCGGATACCCGGCGCATGCGCTTCCCGCGGGTGAGCGCCGGGCCCAAGCCTCGCCATTGGGAGGAGGGGCGGCATGCGGCTGCCAAGGCGCAAGCCGGTTAAAATGGCCTTCCACGACTTCTTGCTTCCATGACCCGTTATATTCTTGCCCTCGAAACCTCTTCCAGCGTGTGCGGGGTGGCCCTGTTGTCCGCCGCCGGCCAGGCTGTGGCGGTGCACGCGCTGCGGCATGACGCGACCGCCGAGCACGCCGAAAGGCTGCTGCCCATGGTGGACGAATTGCTGGCGCGGGCGGGCATAGAAGGCGGCGACCTCGCGGCCGTGGCTTTCGGGCAGGGTCCCGGGGGCTTCACGGGCTTGCGCGTGGCTTGCGGCGTGGCGCAAGGCATGGCGCTGGCGCTGGATGCGCCCGTGATTCCGGTGGAATCCCTGCTGGCCGTCGCGGAAAGGGTCCGGACGGCGGATGGCCCGTCGCCGGCCTTGCATGTGATCGTTCAGGATGCGCGGATGGGCGAAGTCTATTTGGCCGCCTATCGGCCCGCGCGGGAGGGTCCCATGGCGGAAGGGCCTATGCGGGAAGGGTCCGCCGGGGAAACCGGCTGGGTCCGGGAGCAGGCCGCCATCCTGCTGAATGCGCATCATGTCGCGGACTGGCTGGCGCAGGCCCGCGGCCTGACGGATGGCCGGCCCGGCCATCCGTCCATGATACTGGCGGGCGACGCGCTGGATGCTTATCCGGAACTGTCGCGGCTCGCGGCGGACCGGCCCTGGCTCGCGCTAGGTGCGCCTTTGCGGCCCGATGCGGAAACGATAGCGCTGCTCGCGTGGCGCGCCTGGCAGGCGGGCGCGGGCGTGCCACCGGAACAGGCGGCGCCCCTGTACGTCCGGGACAAGGTCGCCTACACCACGCTCGAGCGCCAGGGCGGCGCCGGCGGCAACCCTCGCGCCCCCGATCTGCCGGTCTCTTTGGAGGCGATGCGGCACGAACACCTGGACGACGTGGCCGATATCGAGCATTCGGTCCAGTCTTTCCCCTGGACGCGGCAGAATTTCGCCGACGGGTTGCAGGCGGGCTATGGCGCCTGGGTGGCCAGGCGCGCCGGTCGCACAGTGGGCTTCTGCATGGCCATGTTCGCGCCCGATGTCGCCCATGTGCTGGTCATAGGGGTCGAGCCCGCCCAGCAGAAACGCGGAACGGGCGCTTTGCTGCTGCAGCGCTGCGAAGAAGAAGCGCGATCGCGCGGGTTGACGGATATCATCCTCGAGGTGCGGCCATCGAACCGGAACGCCCTGCGTTTCTACAAGCGCCACGGCTTCGAGCTGCTGAGCATGCGCAAGGATTACTATCCCGCGGGCCGCGGCCTGCGCGAAGACGCCTGTGTGCTGCGCAAGACCCTGGAAACAGGTGTGGAGGCTCGCGCATGATACCCCCGCGGCTGAGTCCGCTGCAGTCGGCCTGGCTGCAGGAGATCGGGCTGGATAAGCGCATGCTGGCACGCTATGCGCAAGAAGCCCCGGCATCTATTCAGGACGGGGCGGCCGACGCCGCCACGCCTGGCAAGGAAGCCGCGGCTCCCGCCGCGCCGGCGGCAGCCGCCACCGCGGTCTCCGCCGCCATGGCCGCGCCTGCGGCCATCGCACCGCCCGCCGCCATCGCGGCGGGGCCGCGTACCCATACGGCCGGCGGCGCCCCCGCCAAGGCCGGCTCAGCTACGGCAGGCCATGTCCCCGCCCGGGCGCCGGGCAAGGCGGTTGCCACGGGCTCGTTGCCGATGCCCGCGGACTGGGAAGGCCTGCGCGCGCATATCGCCGCCTGCCAGGCCTGCGGGCTGCATATCGGGCGCAGCCAGGCGGTGTTCGGCGACGGCGCCAGCGAAGCGCCCGAATGGATGGTGATCGGCGAGGCGCCGGGGGATTACGACGACCGCGCGGGCCTGCCTTTCCAGGGCAAGGCGGGGGTTTTGCTGGCCTCCATGCTGGCCGCGGCCGGCGTGGACGCGCAGGCGCCGGTCTTCTTCACCAACCTGATGAAATGCCGTCCACTGGGCAACCGCCCGCCGTCGGACGATGAAATAGCCGCCTGCCTGCCTTATTTGCAGCGGCAGATCGCCATGCTGCGGCCGCGGCGCATCCTGACGCTGGGCACCCTGGCGGCGCGCTCGCTGCTGAACAGCGGCGACGATCTGGACGCCCTGCGCGGCCGCATTCACCATGTACGCAGCGAAACAGGCGAGGACATTCCGCTGGTGGCCACCTACCATCCCGCTACGCTATTGCTGCGCCCGCAATACAAAGCGCAAGCGTGGGAAGACCTGAACCTGGCGCGAAGCGCGGATGGATCTCCGTGCGGCTAATGCCGCAGCGCCTGGCCGTGACCGTGCTGGCCTATGGTGTTTTCCAGACCCGGGTTGGCCCGGTGGTTCAGGCGGTTCCAGTGTATGACCGCGAGCATCAGGCCCGCCACCAGCAGGCCGAAGATGACGATGATCACGTTGATGCGCAGGTTCAGCCAGAGCATCAGGCTGTAGACCGCCAGCATCAGCAGGATGTTCAACTGCTCGTTGAAGTTCTGGACCGCGATGGAGTGCCCCGCCGACAGCAGGACGTGCCCGCGGTGCTGCAGCAGGGCGTTCATGGGCACCACGAAGAAGCCCGACAGGCCGCCTATCAGCAGCAGTACGGCATAGACTTCCCAGGTCGCGCTGACGATGGGCATCAGCATCACGGCGAAGCCCATGACCACGCCGACGGGCAGGACCGACAGCGCCCGCTTCAGCGGCACGCGGCCGGCGACGATGGAACCGACCACGGTGCCCACGGCCGCCACGCCCATCAGCACGGAAGCCTGATCGAGCCGGTAGCCCAGGTGCTGCGCGCCCCATTCGATGACGATGAATTGCAGGGTGGCTCCCGCCCCCCAGAACAGCGTGGTGACCGCCAGCGAAATCTGCCCGAGCTTGTCGTGCCACAGCACCTTGACATAGCCGGCGAAGGCGCGCATCAGCTTGACCGGGTTCGTTTGCTGCCTGGGATAGCGCACATTGGTGCGGGGAATCAGCAAATTGGTGGCGGCGGCCAGGAAATAGACGATGGCGATGATGAGTATGGCCGCTTCCGCGCGCGTATGGACGTAGGGGCCGGCCCAGCCATGCGACAGGATGGCCGCGGATACGGCGGGGTGGATGAGCAGGCCGCCCAGCACCGTGCCTGCAATGATGGACAAGACCGTCAGGCCTTCGATCCAGCTATTGCCTTTTACGAGCATTTCCGGGGGCAGCATTTCCGTGACGATGCCGTACTTGGCGGGGGAATAGGCCGCCGCGCCTATGCCGACCAGGGTGTAGGCGCAGAACACCAGCACTAATTGATCGTAGGTGGACAGGCCGAAGCTCTGGTAACTGAACATCAGCAGACAGCCGCAGACCTTGATGGCATTGGTGATGAACATCACCCGGCCCTTGGGAAAGGAGTCGGCGAAGGCGCCGACGAAGGCCGCCAGCACCACGTAGGCCAGGGCGAACCACCATTTCATCATCGGCGCCATCCAGTCGGGCCCTTGCAGATCGGCGATGAGCGCAATGGCCGCAATCAGCAAAGCATTGTCGGCCACAGACGAAAGCGCCTGGGCTATCATGACCAGATAGAAACCTTTTTTCAATGGATATCCCGGTGGTGGTTAAACAGGGGCCATACCAATAGCAAAAAAATGTTAACGAGTATAGCGCCCGCCGGCGGCGGCCACGCAAGATAATAATGGAGTTTTAACCGCCGGCGTGGCGGCCGCCATGCCGTGCGTTATCATACTGAGCCGCCATGACTCGATGCGATCGATGGTATTTTCCTTGCCCATGCCCCGGGCTTTGACCATATAACCCGCCACTTTCGGATTTTTCGCTTACTGTGCGCCTGACCCAGATAAAACTAGCCGGTTTCAAATCATTTGTCGAGCCGACGGTCATTCCCACGCCCAGCCAGCTGGTCGGCGTGGTCGGCCCCAATGGCTGCGGCAAATCCAACATCATCGATGCGGTGCGCTGGGTGTTGGGGGAAACCAAGGCGTCGGAACTGCGGGGCGAGTCCATGCAGGACGTCATTTTCAACGGCTCGGGCAACCGGAAGCCGGCGGCGCGCGCGTCGGTGGAGCTGGTTTTCGACAATTCCGAGGGCAGGGCGGCCGGCCAATGGAGCGCTTATTCCGAGATCGCGGTCAGGCGCGTGCTGACGCGCGACGGCACCAGCAGTTACCTGATCAATAACCAGCAAGTGCGCCGCCGCGACATCCACGACATTTTCCTGGGCACCGGCCTGGGCGCGCGCGGCTACGCCATCATCGGGCAGGGCATGATCAACCGGCTGATCGAGGCTCGGCCCGAAGAACTGCGGGTATTCCTGGAGGAAGCCGCCGGCGTCTCGCGCTACAAAGAAAGGCGGCGCGAGACCGAGAACCGCTTGAGCGATACCCGCGAAAACCTGACGCGGGTCGAAGATATCCTGCGCGAGCTGAACAGCCAATTGGAAAAGCTGGAAACCCAGGCCGAAGTGGCCCAGCGCTACAGGGCTCTGCAGGAAGAAGGCGAACAGAAGCAGCATGCCTTGTGGCTGCTGAAGGAAAGCAGCGCCAAGGAAGAGCGCCAGGCCAAGTTCCTGGCCATAGAAAAGGCCCAGACCGAACTCGAGGAAGCCATCGCCGGCCTGCGCGCGGGCGAATCGGCGCTGGAGTCGCGCCGCCAGGCGCACTACGCGGCCAGCGACGCCGTGCACGCGGCCCAAGGCCTGCTGTACGAAGCCGGCGCGCAGGTCAGCAGGCTGGAAGCGGAAATCCGCCATGTGGTCGATTCGCGCAACCGGCTGCAATCGCGCCGCAGCCAATTGCAGGCGCAGTTGCAGGAATGGGACGATCAGCAGGCGCATTGCACCGAGCAGATCACTCTGGCCGAAGCCGATATCGAAGCGGCCGCCGCGCGCACCGAAGAGGCGCGCGCATTGGCCGAGCAGGCGCAAGCCGCGCTGCCGGACATCGAAACCCAGGTCCGGGCGGCCGCGGCATCGCGTGAGACCATGCGCAGCGGGCTGGCCAGGCTGGAGCAGGAACTGGCCCTGGCCGCCCAGACGCAGCGGGACTCGGACCGCCAGCTACAGGCGCTGGAATTGCGCCAGGAACGTCTGGAGCAGGAATTGCGCAGCCTGAACACGCCGGATCCCGCCAGCCTCGAGCGGCTGGCGGGCGACAGCGCGGCCATGCAGGAACAGTTGCAGGAATCGCAAGCCCAATTGCTGGAACTCGAAGACCGCCTGCCGGAACTGGACCAGCGCCGCCGCGAGGCGCACAACGCCGCGCAGGCGGAAGCGCAGGCCGTGGCGCGCCTGGAGGCGCGCCTGGCGGCGCTCGCCAAGCTGCAGGAAGATGTGCAGAAACAGGGCGCGCTGGAGCCCTGGCTGGCCCATCATGAGCTGACCGGCCTGGGGCGTTTGTGGCAGAAACTGCATATCGAATCGGGCTGGGAAACCGCGCTGGAATCCGTGTTGCGCGAGCGCATGGCGGGGCTGGAATTGCGCCAGCTCGAGCATGCGCGGGCATTCAGCGGCGATGCGCCGCCCGCGCGGCTGGCCTTTTATCAGCTACCGGCGGCGGCGCCCGCGCCGGAGGCGGCCGCGGGGCTGACCCCTTTGGCCGGCATGCTGCGCCTCACCGATCCCGATTTGCGCACATTGCTCAACGACTGGCTGCGCGATGTCTATGTCTGCACGGATATCGCCAAGGCGCTGGCGCAGCGGGCCGAACTGCCGCCCGGCGGGCTGTACGTGCTCAAGGAAGGCCACCTGGTCGACAGGCATAGCGTCCGCTTCTATGCGCCGGATTCCGAGCAGGCGGGCCTGCTGGCCCGGCAGCAGGAAATCGAGAACCTGAGGCGCGACTTGAAAGCGCGGCAATTGATGGCCGATCAGGCCCTGGCGGCGGTGTCCCAGGCCGAGAACGCCTGGCAGCAGGTGTCGCAGTCCCTGGCGCCGGCGCGCCAGCGCGTAGGCGAAATCACGCGCCGCCTGCACGATGTCGAGCTCGAATATTCCAGGCTCAAGCAGCAGGCCGAGCAGTCGGGTGACAGGGCCGCCCGCATCCATGAAGAACTGGCGGAAATCAGGCTGCAGACCGAAGAATTGCTGGCCGGCAAGGAAGAGGCCGAAGCGCGCTTCGAGGCGCTGGATATCCAGTTGGGCGAGCAGCAGATGCAGTTCTCCGAGGCGGAAATATCCGGCGAAGGCCTTCAGGAGCAGGCCGAGCGCGCCAGGCAGCATTTGCGGGATCTGGAACGCGCCGTGCACGAATCCGAATACGCCGAACGCGCGCTGCATACCCGCGTCGCCGATCTGCGTCGCAATCTGCAGCTGGCCGCCGAGCAGGCGCAGCGCGCAAGGGCGGAATTGGAAGGCTTGCAGGGCGAGCTGTTCGAACTGGATGCTTCGGCGTCCCAGGCCGGCCTGCAGGACGCGCTGGAGCTGCGCGCCGAACGCGAAGAGGCCTTGAATCTGGCGCGCATAGAGCTGGACAATCTGGCGGCGTCCCTGCGCGAGGCCGATGAAGAGCGCGTAAGGCTGGAGCGCTCTCTCGAGCCGCGCCGCGCGCGCATCATGGAGCTGCAACTGCAGGAGCAGGCCGCGCGCCTTGCGGTGGAGCAGTTCGCGGAGCAGCTGGACGCTCACGAAGTCGACCGCGAAGCGCTGCGGCGCATGTTGCAGGATAGGCCCGAGGAATGGCGCAGGCCCAACTGGCTGCAGTCCGAGGTGCAAAGAATATCCCGCGCGGTGGATGCCCTGGGCCCCGTCAACCTGGCGGCGCTGGACGAGCTCAATGCGGCGCGCGAACGCAAGGGGTTCCTGGACGCCCAGCACAGCGACCTGACTTCGGCCATAGACACCCTGGAAGACGCGATACGCAAGATAGATCGCGAAACGCGCGAGCTGCTGCAGGAAACCTTCGACACGGTCAATGCGCATTTCGGCGAGCTGTTCCCGCGGCTGTTCGGCGGCGGCGAGGCCAAACTCATCATCACCGGCGACGAGATCCTCGATGCCGGCGTGCAGGTCATGGCCCAGCCGCCGGGCAAGCGCAACAGCACGATACATTTGCTGTCGGGCGGCGAGAAGGCCCTGACCGCGACGGCGCTGGTGTTTGCCTTGTTCAAGCTGAATCCCGCGCCATTCTGCCTGCTGGACGAGGTGGACGCCCCGCTGGACGATGCCAATACCGAACGGTATGCGAATCTAGTGCGCAGCATGAGCCAGCAAACGCAATTCCTGTTCATTTCCCACAATAAAATTGCGATGCAGATGGCCAAGCAATTGGTTGGCGTTACCATGCAGGAGCAGGGCGTGTCGCGCATCGTGGCCGTCGATATCGATTCCGCCCTGCAACTGGCCGAGGCTTGATAATGTGTCCACATGAATATTTGGTGATGCGGCGAGGCAGATAATGAGCGACTTGCAAATCGGTTTGATCCTCCTTGGCGTGGCGCTGATCCTGATCGTGCTCGTCTTCAATTGGTGGCAGGACAGGAGGGTGCGGCAGAAAATGCAGGAGCACTTCCCGGAAGGGGAGCACGATCCGCTGATGGGGACCTACCAGCAGGGCCCGGTGCGCCGCGAGCCCGGTTTCGGGCCGCGCGAGCCGGCCGCCGACTCGGCCGCCGACGATGCCGCCGAGGTCGATCCCACCACCGAGGTGGTGATAGACATCAGCTTCGCCCAGCCGGTGCCCACCGCATCCCTGCAGCAAGCCTTGCATACCTTGCACAAAGTGGGCAGCAAGCCGGTGCGCATCTTCGCCGAGCGCGAAGGGGGCGGGCACAGGTCGCGATTGCGGCCGGATGAAAGCTATGTGTCGATGCAGCTCGCCGTCTTGCTGGCCAACCGCAGCGGTCCGCTGACCGATATCGAATGGTCGCAGCTATGGACGGTGGCGCAAAGCCTGGCCGAACGTTTCGACGGCGCGATCGAGGCCCCCGAGCAGGACGATGTCATGCAGCGCGCCAGGCAGCTCGACGAGCTCTGCGCCAGCCTGGATGCCCTGGTGGGCCTGACCTTGCGGCTGCCCGGCACCATGCCCGTGGCCGATGTCGTCCGCGCATTGAAGGACGCGGGTTTCCTGCCCTATGGCCGGCAGCTGGCGTGGATGTCCGACACCGGGATGCCGCGCTTCACCGCCTTGTTCGATGGCGCGCCTATTCAGGACGTCCAGTCCGCCGGCGTCGACCGCGTCGACTTGCTGCTGGACCTGCCCAACAGTCCTGCCGATGAGCAGGCCTTCAGCCGCATGGCCAGTGTGGGCCGGGACCTGGCGGGCCGCCTGGGCGCGGAGCTGCTGGATGATCAGGGCAGGCCTGTTTCGGACGGCTCCGACCAGGCCATAGACAAGCAGCTTACCGATTTGTATGCGAAGCTGGGCCAGGTGGGCTTCGAGGCGGGCGCCGATCGTACGGTAAGGATCTTTTCGTGAGCGATAAGCCGCTGGGGCAGGGCGCGATTGCGAAGAAACTGGAATCCCTGCGGGAACAGATCGCCGAGCATAACCACCGCTATTATGTGCTGGATGCGCCCACCATATCGGACGCGGAATACGATCGCCTGATGCAGGAGCTGCAGGCCCTCGAGGCGCAGCACCCCGACCTGATCACGCCGGAATCGCCCACGCAGCGCGTGGGCGCCCAGCCGCTGGCGGCCTTCGCCAGCGTACGGCATGCCGTGCCGATGCGCTCGCTGGGCAATGCCTTCGATCCCGAAGACGTGCGTGCCTTCGACAAAAGGGTGTCCGATACCTTGCGCGATGCGGGCATGGCGGGGTCCGGCGCGGTGGAATATGTGGCCGAGCTGAAATTCGACGGGCTGGCCGTCAGCCTGCGCTATGAAGAGGGGCGCCTGGTGCAGGCGGCCACCCGTGGCGATGGCCAGACGGGCGAAGACATCACCAGCAATATCCGCACCTTGCGCTCGGTGCCTCTGAGGCTCAAGGGCGATTATCCGCAGGTGCTGGAGGTGCGCGGGGAAGTCTTGATGAATCGCCGCGATTTCGAGGCGCTGAACCAGGCGCAGCAGCGGCGCGGCGAGAAAATATTCGTCAATCCCCGCAATGCCGCGGCGGGCAGCCTGCGCCAGCTCGATCCGCGTATCACGGCGCAGCGGCCGCTGCGTTTCTTCGCTTATGGCTGGGGCGAGATACGCATCGTCCATGATGGGCAGACGGAGCTGTTCCGGCAGGAGGCCGGCGACGCGGATATGCCGCGTTCGACCCACGCCGGCATGCTGGACTGGTTCGAGCGGCTGGGCCTGCCGGTGAATCGCGCCAGGGCGGTGGTGCAAGGGGCCGAAGGCTTGCTGGGCTTCTATGAGCATACGGGCGCCACGCGTTCGCAACTGCCTTTCGACATCGATGGGGTGGTGTACAAGGTGAATTCGCTGGCCGCCCAGGAAGTTTTGGGCTATGTGGCCCGCGCGCCGCGTTATGCGCTGGCGCACAAGTTTCCGGCACAGGAAGAGACCACGACCTTGCTGAGCATCGATGTGCAGGTGGGGCGCACCGGCGCGATAACCCCGGTCGCGCGGCTGAAGCCGGTGTTCGTGGGCGGCGTGACGGTGACGAACGCCACCTTGCACAACGAGGATGAAATCCGCCGCAAGGATGTGCGCATAGGCGACACCGTGGTGGTGCGGCGCGCGGGGGATGTCATTCCGGAGGTGGTCGGGCCGCTGGTCGAGCTGCGTCCGGCGGATGCGGCCGTGTTCGTCATGCCGCAGCAGTGTCCGATTTGCGGGTCCGCGATCGAGCGCCCGGAGGACGAGGCGATATCGCGCTGCACGGGCGGTTTGTTCTGTCCGGCGCAGCGCAAGCAGAGCCTCACCCACGCGGCGGGCCGCAAGGCGCTGGATATCGAGGGGCTGGGGGAAAAGCTGGTCGAT
>Ga0182744_1000047_pt1 | contig 147254 bp, 129 predicted proteins | sample eDN3rd30CKraftMG_FD_128525 | JGI IMG/M metagenome (GOLD analysis project Ga0182744, IMG submission 128525) | Enriched Miracle-Growth compost microbial communities from Emeryville, California, USA - eDNA 3rd pass 30_C Kraft MG (version 2) (version 2) ... | reverse complement strand
CGGCTGGGATGGTACATTAAATGGTAAACCGCAGCCAATGGGTGTTTATATTTACACCGTCGAAGGAAAAACATTCCGCGGTAAAACTGTAAAAAAACAAGGTAACATCACGCTCATACGATAGTTAACCTTTCCAATAAAAACAACGGCAAGCTGCGGCATCTGGTAAAGACCGCAGCTTGTTTTATTTTCGCCCTCCATGGTCACTAATTTAAGCGAGCAAAACTCATTGCTGTCCGGATGGATGCGTGAAATCCGGGACGTTTCCGTTCAAAACGACCGCATGCGCTTCCGGCGCAACCTGGAGCGGATTGGCGAAATAGCAGCTTACGAAATCAGTAAAACATTAACCTACGAACCGGCACTCATCACCACCCCGCTGGGCGAAACCGTGTGCCAGCTTTTAAGCGCGCAACCCGTGCTGGCGACTATCCTGCGTGCCGGCCTGCCCCTGCACCAGGGCCTGCTTAACTATTTTGATCATGCAGACTGCGCTTTTGTAGCGGCTTACCGCAAGCACCACAAAGACGGCTCTTTTGAAATTGCACAACATTACCTGACCTGTCCACCGCTGGATGGCCGCCCGCTAATTATTGCCGACCCCATGCTGGCCACCGGCGCCTCGCTGGTGCTGGCCACCGAAGCTTTGCTGCAGCATGGCACGCCCAGCAGCCTGCATATCGTTACGGCAGTGGGCTGCACGGTGGGCATCGATAAAGTAACCCGCCGTTTGCCCGGCGCCAGAATCTGGTGCGGCGATATAGACGACGAGCTGACTGCAAAGGCCTACATTGTTCCCGGCCTGGGAGATGCGGGCGATCTTTCCTACGGCAGTAAAAGGCAGGAATAAAATCTGTTTTTTAGTTACAGGTTTACCCAACCAAAAATATTTTCCCGGTTGTCTTTCCTGTTAAAGAATTCTAACTTACTTTGGTGCCGAAATCCATTCGAACACAACTGCTTTTAAAACAACAGCTACCATGAAGAAACTGATACTCGGAGCGGGGTTCTTCTTTTGTGCCGCCCAGGTGCTGGCGCAAGATATCCACCAGACCCAATATTTCACCTCGCCCCTGACGCTGAACCCTGCACTCACCGGTCTTACCCGTTGCGACCTCAGGGTGGCTGCCAACTACCGCTCACAGTGGTACACTGTCAGCAATAATCCCTACATGACCGGTATCCTCAGTTATGATATGGCTACCCTGAAAGGCAAGCTGCCGGAGGGAGATGCCCTGGGTGTTGGCATTCTTGCTGCTTATGACCAAAGCGGCACCGGCGCGCTCACCAACCTGAACGTTGCCCTGTCTGTTGCTTATCACAAGGCATTTGGCAGCGAAAAGCAGCACACCATTTCACTGGGTGTGCAGGGCGGTATTGTGCAAAAAAGCATTGACTTCAGCAAGCTGACCTTTGAAGATCAGTTTGACCCTGCCTCCGGCTATGCCGAGTTTGCTACCGGCGAATCTTTTCAGAACAAAGACCTTACTTACCCCGATTTCAACGCGGGCCTGATGTATTCGGGCAGGGTGTCTGAGCATGCTACGGCCTATGCAGGTTTCTCAGCCTACCACCTTACCGAACCCACCGAATCTTTCATGAACGGCGACAATAAAATTCACCGCCGCTACACCGGTTACCTGGGTGGTTCTTTTGACCTCAACGAAAACATGGTGCTTTACGCCAGCGCCCTGTACCAAAGCCAGGCAAAGGCTTCTGAAACCGTGGTTGGTGCAGCCGCAGGCTTTATCCTGAACCCCGGCCATGACCCCGAATACCAGCAAAACACCGTGCTGTACCTGGGCGGCTGGTACCGCTACGGCGATGCAGTAAGCCCCTACGTAGGCCTGGAATGGACAAAGATGACCATTGGCATCAGCTACGACGTGAACCTCAGCGGCCTGACCCCTGCCAGTAACGCACAGGGCGCCTACGAATTCTCGCTCACCTTTAATGGCTGCATCAACAAGCGCGAACGCGGACCGAAGTATAACTTCTCCTGCCCCAAATTTTAAAACAACATTACTTTTTAAAAGCTGCCTTAGGGCAGCTTTTTTATTTACAGAATATCTGACGCCACCTATAGCCCTTTAGCTTTGCTTACAAAGGGGTTATCTTTAATAAAAAACCGGTAGGGCAGCAAAGCATCTTCCCTGGCATAAGCAACCCCCACCCGCGTACCTGCTTCAATCTGGGCTTCCGGCACTGTAATTCCCCGGTCTTCAATCCAGATGTGGGTGCTGTTGATTAAATCTTCGCCATTCAGCAGGGTGGTAATGCCTAAGGCCTGACTGGCCGCGCCCGGACCGGCGCCCACCTGGGGTTTCAGTTCTTTGAGCCGTCTGCGGCGCAACATAATTGCTTCCCCCGCCAGGGGCTCAATGCCCCGCACCAGCACTGCCAGCGGCACATCGGGCGGACCCACTACCACATTAAAAAGATGATGGATACCATAGCAGAGGTACACATAGGCGCAACCGCCCTCCCCGTACATGATTTCCGTACGCCCGGTACGCCGGTTGCCAAAGGCATGGGAAGCGCGATCCACCGCGCCGGCATAGGCTTCTGTTTCGGTAATGATGCCGGCTGTGTACTGGCCATCTACGCTTGTGGCCAGCACTTTACCCAATAATTGGCGCGAAATCTGCACGACATCAGTGCCGGTGTAAAAGCTTTTTGGTAAAAGCTGTATTTCTTTGTGCTCCATGGTTCCTGTTTCAACTGCAAAGGTTTATCTTCTTCCGGTGCCCATTGCCGAAGGCATGTGGCAATGCATTCCTCCCCAAAACTATGACGTAGTGGCGCGGCTGCGGCATTATGTAGTGGAAAACGCGCGTACCGCCCGCCGTATGCTGCGGCAAATGAGCGCAACACTGGTGCTGGAAGAACTGGTCATCTCGGAAATAGACAAGCATACCGGAGCAGATGAAAAACTGTTCCAGCAATGGCTGAAAGCCGGTCTTGAAATTGGTATCATGAGCGAGGCCGGCTGCCCCGGCATTGCCGACCCCGGCAGCAGGCTGGTGGCGCTGGCACATGCGGCCGGCGCAAAGGTGATTCCCTTAACCGGCCCCAGCTCCATACTGCTGGCCCTGATGGCTTCGGGACTGAATGGGCAAAGCTTTGCCTTTGAGGGCTACCTGCCGGTAAAAGAGCCGCAGCGCAGCCAAAGCATCAAACAGCTGGAACAGGAAAGCAGGCAACGGCAGCAAACCAAAATTTTTATAGAAACGCCTTACCGCAATAATCAGCTTCTGGCAGATATCCTAAAGCACGGCACGCCCGCCACCCTGTTGTGCATTGCCTTACACATCGGCTCCGAAGCGGAAAGCATTGTCACCAAAAGCCTGGCGCAATGGAAAAAACAACCGCCGCAACTACCCAAAGCGCCCGCAGTTTTTCTGATACTGGGATTGTAATTTTTATTTTGAAGTGCAGACAATTGCGTTTTAGATAGCGGGAACAGACCGCCTGACGCTACGCCATTTTTTTACCATCATACACATGAAAAAGCGCCCTTTCGGGCGCTTTTTGTATAGCACCAAAAATAAAAATGCAAAATTCCTATTTTCGTAAAAATTCTTTTTCTATGAAAAACCTGTTACCCTTCCTTATTTGCCTGCTTTATTTTTCACCGGCTTTTGCCGCTACCCATTTCATATAAAACAAAGGACAAATCCATGATGAGCATAGAAAGCTGCGCAGCGATATTGACTTTAGCCTGCAGCAAAATAACTTCCAGCTTTTTATTGGTAAAGGCTTCTTTATCTGGCAATTCCAGAAAAAAGAAAATGGCAAAATAGCTTACAACCGCATGGAGGCAAGGCTGTTGGATTTTAATCCAAATGCAAAACTGGTAACAGCCGCTCCGCTGATGAAGCAATACCACTATTACCTGCCGGGATTAGGTAAAGATGGCGCTCACGCCCCCTAATACCGACACCTGGATGGTACTGGCACGGTTTGGTACTGAGGGAAATCTGATATGGGGTACTTATCTGGGCGGTACCGGGCAGGAAACTGTTGCCTCTTTGGCACCTGCAGACAGTGGTATCTTATACGTGACAGCCATCACCAAAAGCCTGAGCGGCATAGCCACGCCCGGCACGCATCAACCTACGCATGGTGGCGGCCTGTATGGAGATGATGCCGCGCTTATCAAGCTAAAAGACGAAACGGCCAGCGGCATTACGCCTGTCTTTGGCTTTACAGAACACAGCAGCTTTACCCTGCAACCCAACCCGGCTACCGAGGTTACACTTTTATCCGGCAGGTCCCAAAAAGCATTGGGTGCGCTACAATGCACACTCTATGATGCTACCGGAAGTGCTGTGTGGCAAAAGCGCGTGGAAGCCGGCACTTCATTTTCCGAACCTGTAAACATTTCTAAACTGCCTGCCGGCAATTACCTGTTGCGCATAACAGGCAGGCATACCGCTCAAACCCTGAAGCTGATAAAACAATAAGCCCGGCATCCCGGGAAAAATAAAAAAGGGGCGCGTGGTGCGCCCCTTTTTTTATCATACCGTCCTGGTACTATCAACGGTTCAGCTTTGCTTTCAAACCCTGATCCAGTGCTTCCAGGAACTCTTCGGTATAGAGGTAATGCTCGCCGTGGTTCACTTTATTACCGTGGATGCTCACCGCCAGGTCTTTGGTCATCTTGCCGCTTTCCACGGTTTCAATGCAAACTGCTTCCAGCGCCTGGCAGAAGTCAATGAGCTCCTGATTGCCATCCAGCTTGCCACGGAAAGCCAGGCCGCGCGTCCAGGCAAAAATGCTGGCAATGGGATTGGTGCTCGTGGGGTTGCCTTTCTGGTATTCGCGGTAGTGGCGGGTAACGGTGCCGTGGGCGGCTTCTGCTTCCATGGTTTTGCCGTCGGGCGTCACCAGTACGGAAGTCATGAGGCCCAGGGAACCGAAGCCCTGCGCCACGATGTCGCTCTGCACATCGCCGTCGTAGTTTTTGCAGGCCCATACAAATTCACCGTGCCATTTCAGCGCGCTGGCCACCATGTCGTCTATCAAACGGTGCTCGTAGTGCACACCGGGGAATTCCTGGCTTACTTCTTCAAAAATGTCTTTAAAGCGGCCGTCGTATTTTTTGAGGATGGTGTTTTTGGTGCTCAGGTACAGGGGCCAGCCTTTGCCTTTTGCCATATTAAAGCAGGCATGGGCAAAGCCGCGGATGCTTTCGTCGGTGTTGTACATGGCCAGCGCTACGCCGTCGCCTTTGAAGTTGTACACTTCATGTTCTATCACCTCGCCGCTGTTGCTTTCAAATTTAATGGTGAGCTTACCGCCGCCTTTGGCTACAAAATCGGTAGCGCGGTACTGGTCGCCAAAAGCATGACGGCCTACGATGATGGGCGCATCCCAGTTCACCACCAGCCGGGGAATGTTTTCAATCACGATTGGCTCGCGGAATACGGTGCCGTCCAGGATGTTGCGGATGGTGCCGTTGGGGCTTTTCCACATCTGCTTCAGGTTGAATTCTTTTACGCGCGCTTCGTCGGGCGTGATGGTGGCGCATTTGATGCCCACGCCTACCCGCTTAATGGCCTCTGCAGCGTCAATAGTCACCTGATCGCCTGTAGCGTCGCGGTGCTCAATGCCCAGGTCGTAGTATTCAATGGGTACTTCTATATAAGGGAGAATCAGTTTTTCTTTGATGAACTTCCAGATGATGCGGGTCATTTCATCGCCATCCAGCTCTACCACCGGATTGGCCACTTTTATTTTAGCCATAAATGCATTTTGGTTTGAGGGCGAAAATACAGCAACAGGCTGTTTTAAACTTTCCATACAGAAAGTTTGATCATTTAGTTGTAAAAAACAACCTCCACATCTCCGGTTGCAGCGCTAACTGACCACTTTGCATAGACTGTTTTTCCGTAGCAGGAGCAAGCGGCTGAACTCCAAGTATAAGACCACCCAAATGTGGGTACTCCCACATTGCCAGATGCATCGCATTCGGTTTCTGGGTTTACGAAACCGAATTTAACCACATCCCATATTTGGTTAGCAGGCAATATTGCGGGCGGAGGGCTCTGCCAGGCCACAGAACTAAAATCGAAGTAAACAACTGATGAATTAGGGTGCAGCGTAACTGGAACCTGTTGATAAATATTGCACGGATAACCTGCTTGCTGTGCCTGTATCTCAATCAGAATATCACATTGCGTATCATTTCGAATGGTGATATTGGCGGCATAAACAGCGTGTGATAATAAACAGACAAGGCCGAATAAAAACAGTTTTTTCATGGCATAAATGATTTATGATAAGAAAGGAAAAACATTTCTTAGTAATTTGCCAAAAATCTTTTTTATGAAAGCACTGTTTACTTTCCTTTTGATATTCCCTGTTGCCTTTGGCGCTCATGCCACGCCTGCTTTTTTTGAAAATGCCGGTCAGGTACGGGATCAGGGGGGCCAGGCCCGCCCGGATGTTCAGTTTGTTTTTTCAGCACCCGGCTTTAGCTTTTTTATCGGGCCGGGCAAAATGATCTGGCAGTTTACCAAGGTAAATGCCCGCGGCGGCGCTGTTATTTATCACCGCGTAGAAGCCACTTTTTTAAATGCCAATACAAAGGCCCTTTACAGTACCGGCAGCCCCATGCAGGCCATAAAACATTATTACCTGCCGGGCTTGGGCAGGGGCGGCGCCCATGCGCGCAGCTTTGATAAAATAACCTATCATGATCTTTACCCCGACATAGACTGGGAGGTGTACCTGAATGAAGCCGGGCAACTGGAATATGACCTGGTGCTGGCCCCGGGCGCCCGCCTGGCAGACGTGCAGCTACACTTTGAAGGGATGGACGGCCTGAGCCTGGGCAGCGAGGGGCTGATGATTAAAACTTCCCTGGGTGAGGTGCAGCAGGCACTGCCCCTGGCCTTTGCCGCCGGACAGCCGGTGCCCTGCCGCTACGAGCTGAAAGACAATCTGCTTTCTTTTGCCGCCACCACGCCAAAAGCAAAAGGATGGCGCATAGACCCTGTGCTGCAATGGGCGAGCTACTACGGTGGCACCGGCAGCGAAGAAATGCAAAATATAGGCAAGAACCGGCAGGGAGATCCCATCCTCTCCGGGGTTACTTTTTCTGAAGACCACATTGCCACCGGCGGCGCTTATATGGATACCTTTCCGGGCGATTACACCAGCGGCTACCTGGCCCAGTTTACCAAAGATGGCAGCCTGCTGTGGGCCACCTATATTGGCGGCACTACCCAAAACTGGGTATGGGACGCGCAAGGCGACCGTTTTGGTAATATCTACGTGGCTGGCGCTTCCAGCAACCTGCCGGGCACCCCGGGCACGTACCAGCCCTGGAGCCCTTCGGTCAAAACCCCTTTCCTAGCTAAGTTTACAGCAGACGGCCATTTTATCTGGCTGACTTATTACGGAAATGGCGGCGGTGCTGCCCTGGCCGTTACCTGCCTGCCCGACGGCAGCGTGTGCATAGCTGGCAATACGGAGGCTCCGGAGGGAATAGCCAGCCCGGGCGCTTACCAGATGCTGCCGGGCGGTGGCATTGATGGTTTTGTGGCGCGGATGGACAGCAGCGGCAACCGCATCTGGGGCACTTATTACGGCGGCCCCTTACAGGACCTATTATCCAGCATCTGTGCCGATGAAGAATCCAACATTTATACAAGCGGCTCAACGTTTAGCGCCAGCGGCATTGCCAGCCCCGGCAGCTTCAGCAACAGCCTGCACGGCTCAATGGATGCGTGCCTGGCTGCTTTCCGCGCAGACGGACAGTTAAAATGGGCCACCTATTTTGGCGGTGATGGCGGCGAGGATGCCCTGGGTGTGGCAGCAAAACAGGGGAAGGTTTACCTTACCGGCGCCACCAACAGCCCGGGGCTGGCTACACCGGGCGTGCATCAGACTTCGTTGGGCGGCGCCATGGATATGTTTTTGACCGCATTTGACACCAGCGGCGCCCGGCTCTGGTGCACCTACTGGGGCGGCGAAGGAACGGATTATAGTAATCAGGTACGCCGGGGCGTAGTGCTTAGCGGCGGCGATATCTTTATAGCTACGGAAACCAACAGCACTACAGGCATAGCCACGCCGGATGCTTACCAGCCTGCGCTGGCAGGAGCGCAGGACGGCGCACTGGGGCGCTTCAGTACAGAGGGCCAGCTTATCTGGAGTACCTATTACGGCGGGCCGCAAATAGAAGCAGGCATGAACCTGGCGGCAAACGACAGCGGGCACGTGTTTTTCTGCGGCCGCACCTTCAGCACTGCCGGCATCGCTACGCCGGGCAGCTATCAGTCAATCAACCTGGGCAGTGCCGACCACTTTGTCGGCTGCTTTTATGAAAATCCGGAGCTGGGCATTAGTCTATGGCCCTTTGCCGGTCAGAAAGCTATATTTCAGCTAAGCCCCAACCCGGTGCAGCAAAAAGCAATGCTTTCGGGCAGCGCAGTACCTGGCAGCTTTCCCTTAAAAATAGCTGTCACTGATGCAGCCGGCCGGCTGCTGTGGCAGGATGAATTGGCCGCACCGGCAGACCTGCCCCGCGCTTATGATTTCGCCCGGTTGCCGGCGGGTATTTATTTCCTGCAGATAACCGGCAGGGACCTCAGCCAGGGGCTGAAAGTGGTAAAGTGAGCAGAGCGCGGCACGGAGGTTGGAAACCTGGAATCTGAACGTTTTCCTGGTGGCATTTTTTTCTGTTACCTTTAGCAGCTCATACGTTTGCTACCAAAAAAGAATCCATTTCCATGAAAACAACCATTGGTGTTTACGAAGATTACCAGGCAGCTATTGCAGCTGTAAATACCCTGAAAGCCGCCGGCTTTCCCAAAAAGCAAATTTCTATTATCGGGCACGCTAAAGAAGAAGGTGAAAGCGAAGAAGGGCCGGGGCTAGATTCTGATAATGTTTTTGAAAAGCCGGCAAAAGTGGCGGCAAAAACAATGGGCATCAGCGTGGTGGTAGGCCCTATTCTGGGCGCGCTGGCCGGCATCGGGCTATTGGCCATTCCCGGCCTTGGTTTGATTGTAGGCGCGGGCGCCCTGGCGGGTGCTATAGCCGGCCTTGATGCCGGCCTGATTGGCGGCGGCATTATTTCTGCCATTCAGATAGCCGGTATGAACAAACACCACGAAGCATTATACCAGGAACACCTGCAGCAGGGCCGCTACCTGGTAGTGGCGCAGGGCAGCGAAACCGAAGTACAACAGGCACGCGAGGTGCTACAGGGCCAAAACACCCACCTGCACCTCGAAACGCATGGGTAATGGAAATGTGGGAATGTGAAAATGTGAAAATGTGGGAATGCGATAATGTGATAGCAGGTTATGAATTGCCTGTTCACCATTCACCTTCCCGATACCGTCTCTGCGCAAGCGTCAATTCGCTACCTTTGTTACATGTCGGAGCAATACCTTGTTTCAGCCCGGAAATACCGCCCGCAAACGTTTGATACGGTTGTAGGACAGCAGCATATTACCAGTACCCTTCAGAATGCCATCCGGCAAAACCAGCTGGCACATGCCTTTCTTTTTTGCGGACCGCGCGGCGTTGGTAAAACCACCTGCGCCCGCATTCTGGCGCGTACGCTCAACTGCGAAAACCCAACGCCTGATATGGAAGCATGCGGGGTATGCCCTACCTGCGAAAGCTTCAATAACAATACTTCCTTCAACATCTTTGAGCTGGATGCGGCCAGCAACAACAGTGTAGACGACATCCGCGAGCTGACCAGCCAGGTACGCTTTACCCCGCAGCAGGGGCGCTATAAGGTGTATATTATTGATGAGGTGCACATGCTGAGCGCCGGGGCTTTTAACGCCTTTCTGAAAACCCTTGAAGAACCGCCACCCTACGCCATCTTTATCCTGGCTACCACCGAGAAGCACAAGATACTTCCTACCATCCTCAGCCGCTGCCAGATTTTTGATTTCCGGCGCATTACCATTGCGGATATTGTGGCGCACCTGCAGGCCATCTGCCTGAAAGAAAACCGTGTTGCCGAAGAAGACGCGCTGCACCTGATAGCCGAGCAAAGCGAAGGCTGCATGCGCGATGCCCTGAGCATGATGGACCGCATAGCTTCTTTTACCAACGGGCACCTGAGCTACGCGGCTACGCTGGAACACCTGAACCTGCTGGATGCAGGCTTCTTTTTTAACCTGAATGACTGCTTTCTGAGCAGCGATGTTGCAGGCGCATTGCTACAGTTGGATGACGCGCTGGCGCGTGGCTTTGAAGGAGAAGTGGTGCTGAACGGCATGGCTGAATTTTACCGCAACCTACTACTCTGCAAAGACCGGCGCATGGTGCAGCTGCTGGATCAGCCGGCCAGCCTGAAATCGCGTTTTATGGAAACGGCGCAGCAATGCCCACCCTCTTTTATACTTTCTGCCATCAGCACAATCAGCGATGCCATCCTGAACTACCGGCAGGCTACCAACCGCCGCCTGCACGCAGAGCTTTGCCTTATTCGCCTTTGCCACCTGCAACTAACCCTGCAGCCCGGTCAGGTGCCTGCGGCCCTGCCACACGGACAGGAAGAGCCGGCACCGGTAAAAAAAAAGCAGCAGCCTGAGGTAAGCGCACCGGTGCTGCCAGCGCCGCAGGATGCTGCGGCAGCCGTATTGCCGGCACCGGCGGCCCCACCCCCACCCCCACCTGTTCCTTCCCGGCAACCGGTGGCAGCCGTGACACAGCCAGCCGTGGCGCCTGTTGCATCTGCCCCCAAACCACCGGCTCAGCCGGCAGCCACCGCCAGTGGCACCCAGCCCCAACGCCGGGTTTCGCGCCTGGATCTGGAGCAATTTGATGCATTGCATGCCGTACAGGGCAATGATTGCCGCCGCGTGCTGGATCAAAGCTGTATCGAGGAGGTGTTTTTAAAATTCCAGGAACTGCTGAAGGAACAGAACAAAGCCATTGTGGTGGCGCAGTTTGCCCAGATGAAAGTAGCCTTCCACCTGCCGGATGAGGTACGCGTCATTACACCCAACGAGATGGCCCACACCTGCGCCATGCAGCACCGCAATGAGCTGATACACTTTTTTGGCAAGGAAACCCAGCACCCTGTTCGCATTGTGCCCGAACTGCAGGAGCAAGCCGCGGAAGAAGTAACCGTCACCGTGCTTTCCCGGCAGGAAGTGTACGACCACATGGTGCGCGAGAATCCGAATCTTGCCCTGCTGCGTGAAGGCATGAACCTGCATATTGATTACTAAAAAAAAATTAGCCGGTCATTTTCATCGCACCACACCGTGTAGTGAAAAGCACTTTGCAGGCAGCACCCTTTCCCAAAGGGATATTGCCTACTTTTGAAACCCAAAACCCAATCAACCCAAACCCGGAGATATGGCAGAAGCGATACGCATGCCCCTGCTGAGCGATACGATGAAAGAAGGCAAGATCATTGCCTGGCACAAAAAAGTGGGCGACAAGGTAAAAAGCGACGACGTAATAGCAGAAGTTGAAACCGACAAAGCGACCATGGAAGTAATGCCTTATGTAGACGGCACCCTGCTCTACATTGGCATTAAAGAAGGGGAAGCAGCGCCTGTTAATGGCATCATTGCCATCGTAGGCAAAGAAGGTGAAGATTATCAGCAGCTACTGCAGGAAAAGCCCGAAGCGGCTCCTGCTGCCGAACAACCTGCTGCCGCAACACCGGCAGCCGAAACAGCCGCCCCTAAAACAGAACGCGCCAAAGCAGCAGAACCCACTCCCGGCGATGCCACGGTGGTGCGCATGCCCCTGCTGAGCGATACCATGAAGGAAGGCAAAATTGTAGCCTGGCACAAAAAAGTGGGCGACAAGGTAAAGAGCGATGATGTGATTGCCGACGTGGAAACCGACAAAGCGACCATGGAGGTCATGCCTTACGCGGATGGCACCCTGCTCTACATTGGTATTAAAGAAGGGGAAGCTGCCCCTGTTAATGGCATTATTGCCATCGTAGGCAAGGAAGGCACCAATATAGAACCTTATCTGAGCGCCGGTAACGAAGCCGCTGAAAGCACCCAGCCTGCCGCCGCGCCGGCTACGGCTCCTACAGCGCCTGCTTCCGAACAGGCAGCAACCCAGCCGGCGGCTCCATCAGAGCCTGCTGAAGGCGAGCGCCTCAAAGCATCGCCGCTGGCAAAGAAAATGGCGAAAGAAAAAGGCATTGACCTGCAGGAGCTGCATGGCAGTGGCGACGGTGGCCGCATCATCCGCCGCGATATTGAAAACTACCAGCCTGCCCAAAAGCAAGCGGAACAGCCCCAGGCCCGGCCGGCCGCACAGCCTGCACCACAACCACAGGCCGCGGCACCCACGGCCGCTTTCGAAGACATTCCGAACAGCCAGATGCGCAACGTGATTGCACGCCGCCTGAGCGAAAGCAAATTTGGCGCGCCGCACTTCTATCTGCGCATCAGCGTAAATATGGACGGCGCCATTGCCGCCCGCCAGCGCATGAACGAAATCTCGCCGGTCAAGATTTCTTTCAACGATCTTATTATAAAAGCCGCGGCCATGGCCCTGCGCCAGCATCCGGAAGTCAACAGTTCCTGGATGGGTGATTTCATTCGCCGCAATCACGACATACACATTGGCACCGCGGTAGCTGTGGATGAAGGACTGATTGTGCCCGTAGTTCGCAACGCCGACCAGAAAACACTTTCACAAATTGCAGCCGATGCCGGCGCACTCATTGAAAAAGCGCGCAACAAAAAGCTGCAACCCAATGAGTTTTCGGGCAACACCTTTACGATTTCTAACCTGGGCATGATGGATATCGACGAGTTTACCGCCATCATCAACCCGCCGGATGCCTGCATCCTGGCCGTAGGTAAAATCCAGGCAACACCGGTAGCTGAAAATAACGAAGTGGTGATCCGTAACATCCTGAAGCTGACGCTTAGCTGCGACCACCGTGTGGTGGATGGCGCCGTGGGCGCCCGCTTCCTGCAAACCCTTAAAAAATACCTGGAAGAGCCGCTGACCATGCTCGTTTAAAATTGAAAAAGCCATCCCCACCGGATGGCTTTTTTATAAACTGTCGGCTGGCAGGCAGCTGGAAAGCAATTTTAGTCTGCTTGTGATTTCCCGTTGCCATAATGGCTTCATGCCACGTAAATTATTGATAAATATTGGGTATTAAGTGATAGGCTGATAAAGAGTTTTGACATTGCATACCGGATTAACAGGATAATTTTGCAGGCAACCAGCAATAATTTTAAAAACGAATGGCACAAAGAACAAAAGAAGCGGTACAGGCCTACCTGAACCGCGCTGAAGTAGCAGCGGTGGGCACCTCCAATATGGGTTCTCCCCGGCAGCGGATGATGCACTTCGGGGTAGATGAAGACTTTAATGTGTACGTCAGTAGCATGAAGGGCGACCCGAAGATCATTCAGTGGAGCAACATCCCGGAAACGGCGCTGCTGATTCATCAGGGCCCTACGTTCCTGGAAATGGAAGAGTGTGAAATCATTGGCCGTGCCGAAATCATCCGCAGTAAGGAAGACCGGCAGCTGGCCATTTCCATTATGAAAGACCGCTCCCCCATTGTAGCCAATTTCTACCAGCAGGGCGCCACCGATCAATTGGATTTTATCCGCATCCGGCCCTTTACCGTAAAGTACCGTTACGTGCCCGAAATCCTGCAGGGGCAGCCACCCACCATTTTTGATTTCCCGCAGAACCGCGAACGGGTGAGCGCGTGGAAGGATGTAAAAGCCAAAGCCCGTGCCTGGAAAGAGGCGGTGCGGCCGCTTTCGCTGACCGCCTCGCTGGTTCCTCTGCTGCTGGGCGGCGCGGTGGCCTTTTTCGTGCTGGGCACCCTCAACTGGGCTTTGTTCCTGCTGACGCTGCTGGGCGGTGTGATGATACAGGCAGGCACCAACCTGATAAATGACTGGAAAGACGCAGAGCGCGACAATGAAAATGCAGGCGGCATCCGGCCTTTTACCGGCGGTTCGCGGGTCATACAGCTGGGCCTTATATCGCGCGCAGATGTGGGCTTTTATGGCATCCTGCTTTCCTGCATGGCTGCCCTTATTGGCATTTACCTGCTGTTCCAGAGCGGCTGGGGTCTGTTGCCACTGATTGCTTACGGCCTGCTGGCCGGCTTGTTTTACACCAATGAAAAAGGGCGCTTTTCGTTTATCAATATGGCGCCCGGTATTGCTGAATTTCTGATTGCTACCACCTATGGCGTGCTGATGACTGTGGGTGCTTTTTATGTGCAGACCGGCTACTTCTCGCTGCAAATCTTTTTGCTTTCCCTGCCGGTGGCCCTGCTGGTAACCAATGTACTGCTTATCAACCAGTTTCCGGATGCGGAAAGCGATGCCAAAACCAATAAAAACACGCTGGTGGTGCGCCTGGGCAAGCGCAAAGCCAAGAATATTTTAATTGCTTCCTTTATACTGGCTTACCTGCTGATTGGCCTGTTGCCGCTGCTGGGCTATGCGCCCTTCGCGCTTTACTTTGCCTTTCTTTCCCTGCCATTTGCCGTGATGGCCATGCGCTATACACAGCGCAACTACAATAAAACAGCGATTGATATGATTTCGGGCAATGCCCATACGGCCATTGCCCACCTGTTTGCCGGCTTATTGCTGGTATTTGCTTTCCTGCTGAAAAAAGGCGATTATCTTTTCCCCCTGGTGTACCTCGCCGTTTCTGTAGGACTGGTAATCTGGGTCTGGAATTATATTGAAAGCAAGCGCCGGGCTATGGATCAATTCCGTGTGGCCATGCGGCAGTAGCACGCTTTCAGGAAATCTAAAAGCCCGCGCCTACGCGCGGGCTTTTTGTTTGACAAAAGCAAGCCTTTTTTCATTTCTTTCGGGAAAGCATTTCCCTAGCCGGCGGCATCTTCCAGCGAAGCGTAAAACGGCGTTTCCGGCGTTTCCTGCCGCAGTTCTATCCACCAGAATACAGGAAAGCTAAATGGCGCAAAAGCAGTCAGGAAAAGCATCCAGGCCAGCTTGGTGGCGCCATTCATGGTTTTCAGGCGTACCAGGTGCATGATAAAATAAATGAGGACAGCCAGCCCGATGGCAAATGCCAGCAGAAACAGCACCAGGCTGCCCGCGTAATTGTGCGAGATAAGCGTTACCACTTTCTCGTGCTCGTGCCCTTCTTTATTTTCAAGCAGGCGCCCGTTTACAATCAGGATATAGGCGCACCACAGCAGAAAAGCTATGGCCGGGATAAGGCTCCAGATGCCCATCTTCCGTTTCCTCGCATCTGTCATCCGGGTGGCAGGTGCGCTAAAGCTGTTGGCTGTAATTGACTGGCTCATGCCCATATGTCAAAAAAATAATGCCCGGACACGCAAAAGCCGTTGCGGACAAAAAATTCCTGCAACGGCTTTTGAAAAAAGAAATCCTGTTCTACTTATTTAGCCAGGAAATCCTTGATTTTATCTTTGTGGATCACCGCTTCCTTAAAAGAATAAGAGCCGGTTTTAGGACTACGCACCGCTTTAATCACCTTGGTGTAGTTTTTAGCGTCTGCGGCCGCCTTTGCGTCTTTGGACTTGATCGCGGTTTTTGCTGCTTTTGCCATAATTTATGGAATGTTTTAAGAGTCAGGCGCCTGCCGGGCAGTAGCCGCTCCGAAATGAACTATTTAATTTCTTTATGAACAGTGTAGCGCTTCATGATCGGGTTGAATTTCTTCAGCTCGATGCGTTCGGGCGTGTTCTTTTTATTTTTGGTGGTGATGTAGCGACTGGTGCCGTAAAGACCAGAGGCCTTGTGCTCGGTACATTCCAGTATCACCTGTACGCGGTTGCCTTTCTTTGCCATGACGATGATTATTTTATTAGTTTAACTCTATCAGCGATGCCTGGCTTTTTTCGTAAAACCCAGCCTCGCAGGTGATGTGGTTTAGATGCTTTTGCCCTGGGCGCGCATTTCTTTAATCACCGACTTCAGACCATTTTTATTAATGGTGCGAATCGCATCGGTAGTGAGCTTAAGGGTGATCCAGCGATCTTCCTCTGCAAAATAAAACCGCTTGGTTTGCAGATTGGGCAGAAAACGGCGCAGCGCTTTCTTGTTGGAAAATGAAACTTTATGACCGGTGATCGGCCTGCGGCCGGTAACCTGACAAACACGTGCCATACTTTTAAATTTAGGACGGCAAAGGTCGGTATAATTTGCGGAACTGCAAAATGTTTTTTCCTTTTTGTTTTCCGCCAAAAAAATCAGGCAACATCGGGCAATAATAAGTCGGCCAGGCTGTGCAGGCCGGGTATATTTACACTGCAAAAACCTTCGGCGTAGGCCGTGCCAATGCGCTTGCCCATCAGGGCATCGCGGTGGCGGATCTGTTCCAGAAAGTTCTGGCTCGAAATATACGTTTCCGGCTCGTCGGAATCAGGGTTATGAAACTGGCTTTTAAAGGTGCGGATGCTTTCCAGCTTGGTTTCGAATGTCTCGCTGATGTCTACTGCCATGTCGGGGCTCAACTGCCGGTCCTGTATGTAATGAAACACCCGTTTGGGGCGCCAGGCTTCCTGCTCTTTTCCGTTTTCATCCCAGGTCTCAATGCGCCGCAGGCCGCTTAAAAAGCACGCATCGGCTATCAGCCTGGCAGCGCGCCCATGGTCCGGGTGCCGGTCGTCCAGCGCATTGCCCAGCACAATCTTAGGGCGCCATTTCCTGATATAACGGATAATACCCAGCTGATGGGCTTCATCATTTTGAAAAAAGCCATCGCGGTAACCTAAATTTTCGCGCACGGCAAGGCCCAGCACTTTGGCCGAAGCGGCTGCTTCTTCCAGCCTGATTTCCGGTGTGCCCCGGGTTCCCAATTCTCCGTGTGTGAGATCCAGCACCCCTACTTTGTAGCCAAGGTTTACCTGTTTTACCAGCGTGCCGGCGCAGCTCAGCTCCACATCATCCGGATGCACGCCAATGGCGAGTATAAAAAGTTCTTCGTTCATAGAAAAGGCAGCGCTAAGGTAAGTAATTGGCCGGCGGGTTGATGGGCATTGAACTTATCCGCTTCTGAACCTGCCAATTTACAAGCCCTTTCCCGCCGCATAACTTTCCGGAAGCGGGTAACCGAGGCTGTTCATGATGCGCTCCAGATCCGGATTGTCGGCAGGGTCGTAACGTTTGGAGAGGTTAAAGCCGTGCAGCCGCGCCCATACCTGGTAGCGTGCCGCATTAAAGCCGCCTTTTACATCGCTGAGCATATCGTAGAGGTTCAGACTGGTTTGGCGGGCAATCAGCTTAATAAGCAATACGCCCTGCGTTTCGTTGAGCTCTTTCAGCTGCTTTTCAAAATGCAGGCGCATTTCATCTTCTTTTCCGGCTACGTAGTGTTTGAATTCTTTTTTAGAAATGCCGCTGTTTTTCTTTTGATCTATCTCCAGAAAAAGCTGCGAGGCCGCCACTACATAAGGTAATACGGTAGTCACATAATAACGCATTTGATTGTAGCGGTAGCGCACGGTATCGTTTGCCCAGTGGCGGGTGCTGCTTACTTCCTGGTTCGGCAGCTTCACCATCAAAAGGGTATCCTGCGCAGTGCTGTTGCTTTGCGCAGCTGCCTTTAAAACGCCGGCAGCAAGCAGGAAAACAGAAAGAATTAAAACCCGCATGGGCTGCAAAAAGCAATTATTGTGCCGGTTTACGGCAAGGGCATCCTGTAATGACGAGGCTACAACATAGCGCTAGATCCGGTTGCCGTTAGCGCTTCTCCCACTATAAAAAAGCTGCCGGTAATGAGCAGGGCATCGCCCGCAGACATCGCATTCGTTGCCGCCTGCACCGCTTCAGCCACTGTAGCGTACGCTTTACCCTGCAAGCCTTTTTTGTGCGCCATTTCCGCCAGCTCGCCTGCGGGCAGGGCACGCGGCACCTGGGCGGCAGTGAAATAATAAATGGCAGCTGCAGGCATCAGCGACAAGACTTTTTCCAGGTCTTTATCGCGCACAAAACCCATGACAATCCTTGCTCTTTCTTTGGGCACCTCCTGCCATTGCGATAAAACGGCAGAGATGCCGGCTTCGTTATGCGCTACATCCGCCACGATAAACGGCGACTGCTGCAATACCTCCCAGCGGCCACGCAAGCCGGTCTGTGCTTTTACACGGCCCAGCGCCGGCAGGGCGGTTTCCAGGGGCAGCTGCCAGCCCTGATGCTGCAGCAGGGTCACTGCTGCCAGTACGGTTTGCAGATTTTCTTTTTGATAACTGCCGGCCAGGTCTGTGGCAAGCGGATAAATTTTTTGCTCCTGCAAATCCACCGCCTTGAAATATTGCAAATCGCTTTTCTGACCTGTTTTTACCAGCTCCCAAAAGTTGCCGGCTACATAAACCGGACTTTGTTCCGCCAGGGCTTTTTGAAAGAAAACAGGAAAGGTTTCCGCATCTTCACTGCCAATGAGGGCCGGTACACCGGGCTTAATAATCCCGGCTTTTTCCCCCGCAATTTCAGCGCGGGTATGCCCCAGCAGATCGGTATGATCCAGGCTGATGTTGGTGATAATGCTCAGCTCCGGCGTCAGGACATTGGTAGAATCCAGCCGGCCGCCCAGGCCGGTTTCAATAATGGCAATGTCCACTTGTTTTTCCGCAAAGGCAGCAAAAGCCATAGCCACGGTAATTTCAAAAAATGAGGGCAAAACAGCTTCAATGAGACTTTTGTTTTCCGCCACAAAATCTATGACCCATGGCTCATCCACCGGCACGCCGTTGATGCGTATCCGCTCGCGGAAATCCACCAGGTGCGGCGAGGTATACAGGCCGGTCGTATAGCCTGCTTCCTGGAAGATAGCCGCCAAAGCATGACTGGTGCTGCCCTTGCCATTGGTGCCGGCAATGTGAATGCTTTTGAACTTTTTTTCCGGATGCCCCAGTGCTGCGCACAGCGCCAGGGTATTGGTCAGATCTTTTTTAATGGCTGCTTTGCCCAGGCGAGAAAACATGGGCAGGCGGCTAAAGAGATAATCGAGCGTCTGCTGGTAGGAAGCTGCCACAAAATTTATTTATTGGCGGGCCTTAAAATCAAAAACCACTTCGCCAAACTGTTCCGGCGGCGCATTATGATTTTTATTGAAACGCACTTTTTTGAGCTTTTGTTGCGCGATGGCCGTAAGTGCGCCGCTACTGGTCGATTTTATACTGCTGCGGATGATTTCCCCTTCCTGGTTCACCGTCACGCGCATCACTACCTTACCGCCTTCGCGAAATTCTGCTTCTTTACTGGGAAAATCCACCACCCGGCGGTCGCCCACGCTCCAGCTAAGGCCGGCGCCACCGCCTCTTCCCGGTGTGCCTTCATAATTGGAAGCACCCGGCGTGCCGCCCGGCACGCCACGGTCGCCGGCGCCCTGCGTATTGCCCTCACTGCCGCCGGCCATTTGCTGACTGGCCTTGTTGCCACCCGTCCCGTTAAAACCCGCAAAAACGTGCTTGGGCTGTTGCGGACGGCTTTCGGTGGCATTGGTGCGGGTTGCTGTAGCCGCGCTGGGCTTTCGGTTCACCTGCTGCTGACGGTTTTCCTGACGCCGGTCGCGGCTGGCAACAGGCGTGGCATGCACTACTTCATCGCCATCTGCCTCAAAGCCGGCTTCCATCTGGCTGCTGGCGGCTTGTGCGGCAAATGAAGAAATATCAGGCGGCGCAGGATCGCCCAGTTCCAAAGGCTGCGCATCGCCAAAACCATCGGCGCTGGTGCCAATGTTTACTTCCATACCCATTTCTTCCAGCGGTGCAGGATTGGCCGGCAGCTGGTAGCGCCAAAAAATAAAAATCAAAAGCAACAGGGCATGGATGCCGAGCGTCCAGCCAAGAGCTTTTGGATTAACGGTGGGTTGGTGTGAGGAAGCAGCAGCGAGCATATCTTCAAAATTAAAGCGGCACAGTTTGGACTGCGTTAAAAATTAGTAATTGATCCGGGAAGAACGCGGCACTCAAAGGCCGCCTACCATTCCTTTGCCCTTTCAGCGGCATATTTTTCTATTTGACTGTTTACCCAGGCCTCGAAGATTTGCAGGTCGGCATCAGTAGTGGCGAAATTTTGCCAGAGGCGGTTGCCGGTCAGTTCTATGGTGAGGGTGCCATAGCGGTACAACACCTTGTTTACTTCCCGCCAGGCATAGGCACGCAGGCGGCCGGGCACTATAATTTCCTTTTCCGTAAAGCTGATCAATTTCCCCCTGCTTTTCCGGGAAGCACTCCAGTTGGCCAGCCCTACTGCTACCGCCATCACCATAAATAACAAGGCGGGTATATAAGCCTGCTGCCACAAAAACAACACTGCGCCTGCCAGCAACACAACCAATTCCAGATACACCCAGCCGGAAAGGCGGTTATCCTCCTGTCCTTTGCGTTGCCGCACAGCCAGCAACAGCAGCGCGATGCTGACGACCAGGCATACGGCGCCAAAAACCGCAAATGAAAAATAAGGCGACTGAAAATTAGGCGATACCGAGGTAAACCAAAATAAAAACGCGGCGGCAATGGCAATGCCAAGCAGCATCACAGCAACCATCAGGTGCAGCGCCGTAGCAGGGTTGCGCCGCTGTTTGCCGGCGGCCAGGTGAAAGGTAAAATGCACAGTGGGCAATGGGGAATGGTGAGTCGGAAATTATGAAGTGAATCCAGGAAATTAATTGGCTGGGCTATGCCGTTTCGGCTATGTTTTGCCGGAGTAATTTCAATTCGAAATCGCGCGGGCCTTTTTCGGCTTCGCCCTGCAGGGAAAGCTGCCCGGCAGCGGCCATTTCTTTCAGGCGCCAGGCCAGAAAAGCTTCGGGCAGCTGTATCTCGCTTTTAGTGACCGCCTGCTGCAGGATGCGTGCTGCTTTCTGATAAGCATCGCTACAAAGGGCCAGCAAAGCAGCGTCATAGTAATCGTAAGCCCTGGAGGCTAATTTCTTGCCACCTTCCGCTACGCGCATACCGGCGGGCGACTGACTAAGGCTTTTCCAGGTATCCAAATCCAGTTCCCATTCCGATGGCGTGACCAGCCGCGCCAGCCTGCGGCATTTCAAAATCTCCCGGGCGGGCAGTCCGGCAAAGCTTTTGGGGAAAAATACTTTTTGGGCTTCATCCAGAAAAGGCAGGCCGGCAATCTGAACCACGAAGACGCGCCCCCGATGCTTTTCCAGTTGCGATAAAGCAAAATAATAAGCAGCTACATCGGCGGCCTGCGGGGCCATCCAAAGCCACACCGAGGCAGCGGGATTTTTATGGAGCGCATTGGCAATATTTAGTAAAACCTCCTGCGCACCTGCGGGTGGCTCTTTTTCTGCAGGCAGCAACTGCTGCCACCAGGCAGCGCGGGTGGCATCAAAGCTTTGGTTGAGGGCGCGCTCCAGCGGCCCCACCTGCAGGTGCTCGTGCAGCACAAAAACATGCCCTGCCATATCCGGCGCCTCCTTTACCGCAGCATCAATGCTTGCCGCTGCCGCTGCGCCGGTTACCAGATGGTATATCATGCCGCAAAAATAAGCCCGGCTGCGCACAGGCTGAAGTGCAGCCGGTTTTCGCGCACCTACACCCGGCCGCTATAAGGCATATTGGTGCTGCCACTGCCCGCCGGAATTTTCCGGGTAACAGCTACCTTTCACTGCGCTTTGTGAGCCATAGCTAATTACATTTGCTACATGACACCTTCCCAACAAAAGCTGCAAGATGATATTCTGTATGAGTTCAGTCAGGAAAGGCAGGCGTTAACCGAGCAGATCAACGTCTGCGAGCCTCTGGCCATTTCCCTGCGCAAACCAGCTGCCCGGCGGCTGGCAAGTGCCACCGGACTGGTGTTGCTGGAAGTCATCTGCTACCTGCTTTTTCTGGGCAGCCTGGCGCTGGTTTTTCTGGTGGATAAGATTTATCCGCTTTACCTGCTGAATCGGTTGCGGTATGACGAACGGGCACGGGAGGTTATCACCTTCAACAACGCTTCGAATCTTTACTGGCTGGTGGTTTGCCTGATGCTTGGTGTTGGGATTTTGTTTCTGATACTGGGACGGCTCTTGCGCCGGGTGCGCCTTAAAAACGCGATTCTTTCCACGGCCGGCCGCGATATAAAAACCGTGGTGGCTTCTCTGCTGAACCGGAAAGCAGCCCTGGAGGCCGTAGCGCAGCGCCATCATCTGGCTTTGAAACCGGCAAGATTGGAAGTCCGCGATGTGGATGTGAATGATATTGAAAATCCCGGGTATTGAGTGAAAGCGGAATTAGGCTGCCGTAAAAGAGAACAGGCACAGATGCGGCTTGTATTCCCGGAAACAGACAGACGAAAATAACAGCAGCGGGTACTGTTCAGGATGTTCGCCTGGTTTCTTTTCCGCTACTGCGGATGGATTGATGCGCGTTTAGAAATTTTGAATCCTGCGCTATTCAACCGGCAGTGCTCCAAATCACCCGTTCAGGGGGAAAGCCACCGCAGTGCCTGACCCCTATCTTTGCCTGCATCAATTCTTTACCATGCGGTACTTTTTAATTACACTGCTCTTACTGGCCGGCTTTCCCGCCATCTCGCAAACCGGCAACAAGGATTTTACGCTGGAAGACATTTTCCAGAAATACATTTTCCGCGTGGCTTCCGTGCCGGGCTTTAATGGCATGAAGGACGGCCGCCAATACACCCGCATGGATAAAGACGACCTTAAAAGCTACGACCTCGCTACCGGCAAGGAAACCGGTCTGGTATTTCCCAACCCCAAAGGCCTGCGCATTGAAGATTATGCTTTAAGCAACAACGAGCGGAAGCTGCTGATTTATACTGAAGGCGAAAACATCTACCGCCGCTCGGTGCTGTACCGCGTGTTTGTTTACGACCGCGACAAAAATGAACTGACCCTGCTGGACAGCGCGAAGGTGCTGCACGCTACGTTTAGTCCCGACGGCAGCAAGGTGGCTTATGTAAAAGACAACAACCTTTATTACCGCGAATTAAATTCGGGCAAAACAGTAGCCGTTACCACCGATGGTGTGCACAACCAAATCATCAACGGCAACTGCGACTGGGTGTATGAAGAGGAATTTTCCTTTACCCGCGCTTACGACTGGAGTCCCAACGGCGACTACCTGGCCTATTACCGCTTTGATGAAAGGGCAGTGCCTCAGTATACCATGGCTATTTACGATTCGCTTTACCCAACGCAATACACCTACAAATACCCCAAAGCCGGCGAGCCGAATTCCCTTATCCAAATCAAATTTTTCTCGCTGAAAAACGGCCAGACCACTGTTGCCGATGTAGGCCCAGAAACCGACCAGTATATTCCGCGCATCCGATGGACGCCCGGCAATCAGCTGCTTATCTTCCGCATGAACCGCCTGCAAAACAAACTGGGATACCTGCTGGCCAATGCCGCTTCCGGCGCATCGGGCGTGATTTATACCGAAACCAATCCTTACTACATTGAAATAGACGACAACCTGACGTTTCTGGAAGCGGAAAAAGCCTTTGTGTTTACCAGCGAAAAAGACGGCTGGAATCATGTGTATTATTACAACTGGGATTCCAAAAAAGAAAAACTGCTGACCCCCGGCAATTACGATGTGGAAACCGTAACCGGCGTGGATGCCAAAAAAGGCATCGTGTACTACACGGCGGCCAGGGTAACGCCTACGCAACGGGAATTTTACAGCGTGCAAATCAGCAATGGCAAGACCCGGCAGCTAACTGCGCAAAACGGCATGCACGCCATTACCCCCATTGCCGGCCTCAACTATTTCCTGGACCAGTATTCCACCCACACCTACCCGCCGGTGTACCAGCTGATAGATGCCAGTGGAAAAGTGGTGCGTGTGCTGGAAGACAACCAAAAGCTGCGCAATCAGATGAAAGAATACCGCTGGGGCAAAACTGAATTTACCCAGCTGAAAGGCAGCGGCAACGATGTATTCAACTCCTGGATTATTTACCCGCCAGATTTTGACAAAAACAAGAAATACCCCGTGCTGATGTATCAGTACAGCGGCCCGGCCAGTCAGCAGGTGCTGGACCAGTTTCCGGTGGGTTATTACTGGTGGCATCAGCTGCTGGCATCCAAAGGCTATATTATTGTGTGCACGGACCCTACCGGCACGGGCATGCGCGGCGAGGCATTCCGCAAAAAAACCTACAGGCAGCTGGGTAAGTATGAAAGCGAAGCCATGATAGATGTGGCCCGCAACCTGGGCGAACTTTCCTATGTAGATAAAAACCGCATCGGCATCTGGGGCTGGAGCTATGGCGGCTTTATGAGCGCTACCTGCATCCTGAAAGGCAATGATGTCTTTAAAGCGGCCGTATCCGTAGCGCCTGTTACCAACTGGCGTTATTATGACAACATCTACACCGAGCGCTACATGCGCACCCCGCAGGAAAATCCTTCCGGCTATGACGACAACTCGCCCGTGTTTATGGCCAACAGGCTGAAAGGTAAATTCCTGCTCATCCACGGCACCGCAGATGACAATGTGCATTTTCAGAACAGCGTGATGCTGGTAGACAGGCTGGTAGCGGCCAACAAAGAATTTGAAGCCGAGTATTACCCCAACCGCAACCACGGCATCGGCGGTGGCAACGCGCGTTATCACCTGTTTAGAAGAGTAACCAAGTTTATAGAAGAAAACCTGTAGTCCCTCCCGTAGAGATGTGTATTGATTGGTAATAATGTTGTTTTTTACTCGTGTTTATTTGACTCGTCCTTTGTCATTCCCGCAGGGAATCTTAATATGGCGCAAGGCATAGCCTTGCGGTACTTTAAGACCCCGGGCACGGCGGGGTGACAAAGGACGGGCTAGCCACTTTCGTGAAAAAAAAACAAAACAAGCATAAGTATTCAATGCACGGCTCTATCGGGCATGACAAAGAACGAGCCGGAAGATGCCGCTCAAACGAATGCTGCAGCATCATTTACTTTTTGAAATGCTTAGCCAACAGCATTTTTACAGAACGGCCAACACAGCACAACAAAAACGAACATAAATAATATTTTCATCCTGCCAAATAAATAAAAGGGACTGCCTGCATGAAAGAAAGAGGCCCTTTTGACTTCCCAATCGTGTTTTATCTGTTATTGGCTACCGCATCAGTTGAATACGAACCGATTGTCTTTGGCCTGTAGTGAAGTGTATGCTGCCAATATAAATACCCGGGGGTAATCCCGATGGAAGCTGCAACTGATTGTTGCCTTGCTGCAATTCATAAGCCCCCACTACCTGCCCCTGCAAATTGACTATACTGATTGTACCCTTTTCTGGCACACTTACCGTGATGGCGCCGCTGGTAGGATTGGGATAAACCCTCACTCCCTCCACAGCTTTTGGCGGCAATTGCACCACACCGGTGGGCGAGCAGCCTGCTTCTATACAGCCGTTGCTGTCTAAACCAACGAGCCAGAAATCCTGATTCCAGGGTACCGGATTAAACGCATTTTTGGCTTCTCCAACCAGCAAAAGACTTTTATCCGGCCGTTCAACAGCATCTACCAGATAGCAGTCATAAGTGCCGGTATCTACATGGAAGCGGTGCTGCCAGATAAGGTTTCCATCTTTACTAATCTTCATCACTTTTGCCTCTATACCGCTCACATCGTTGCTAATATGCGAAGCCATCACAAGGTAATTGCTGTCGCTAAGTTGCAGGACGTTCTTAACATTAGAATGATAAGGCGAAGGAACTGTATCATAAATAACATAAGTCCAGACAAAGTTGAAACTATCATCTAAACGAGCCACATAACCCGGGTGGTTAAGACCCGACATAGGTTGAGAAGCATCAATAAGGGAATCCAAGTTTCCCCAATGGTAATACCCGCCGTTTTTATCCTTATAGATGTTGCCGTACCCGCGGTAGCCATTCGCGTAAAAACGGCTATGCATTATATTACCGCTTGTGTCCAGCAGAGCAAAGTAAGGCCTTGCTACATACTCCCCAGTACTTACCTGATAGTCTCTGGCACAGGCTCCAATCAACAGTTTATTGTTGCCGATGTATTGAATGCTTTGAATAAGTGTTCCTAAGTCAGAAGGCGGTGCATCAATGGTCTTTCTCCAGAGCTTAATGCCTTCTTTGTCTGTTTTATACAGCAATCCTGTGGAAGGAGGAATGTATGTTTTGTAATACCGTTCGCCGCCAAGTACAAAACTGCTATAGGGCAGTTGCGTAACTTCCTCTACAATTTCAAAATTGTTTGAGGTGTCTGTATAGTATCTGGTGAAAACAGTATCACTCGTATAGGGGTTTATTTTGATTAAACCTGCAAAGCCCCGATTCTGTGGTGTTTCCTCATAGTAAACAAGCGTAAATGAAGATACTATACTGCCATCCAAGGTCTGTTTTGCTTTTCCGAAGTAGCCTCCGTAGTTAGCATTTACCGTAAGTAATTTCGCCTTGCCCGTCACACTATTTCCTGGTAAAGAATAGCGAAGCCATTGCAGTTGCCTTGCAAATGTGTCAAATTTTATACCGCTGCCGAGCAGAAACAACTGATTGCTGTCTAAAAGGAAAACGTCTGCACAAAAATCAGCTGTTTCATCAAAGTCAATTTCCTTGTTAAGAAATTGCGCAGAGCACACATTTCCTGCTGCCATGCAAAAAGCAAGGCAAATCATATTGTTTATCCACCTTCTCATAGCCATTAGATTTAAGGTTGATAAGCAATTCGGATAATAACGTACTTTCCGGAGCCAAAAACTAATCTGCCTATATAGATGCCGGGCGCTATGCCGTCTGGCACACGCAGTTGATTTTCGCCTTTACTCAGTTCATAGACAGTTACCTGCTGGCCTTGTACGTTCGTGAGAGACAAACTTCCATTTTCAGGCATTGAAATGGTAATTTGTCCTGTGGTGGGATTTGGATAAACCCTCACGTCCCCCACCGCTTTTGGCGGCAATTGCACCACACCGGTAGGCGAGCAGCCGGCTTCTATGCAGCCGTTGCTATCTAAACCTACCAGCCAGAAATCCCAGCCATGCCATTCCGGATTATTTACATCCCTTCCTTCTCCTACTAACAGGATACTCTTATCCGGCTTTTCTACGGCATCTACCAGATAGCAATCGTAAGTACCGGTATCTACGTGGAAGCGGTGCTGCCAGATAAGGTTTCCATCTTTACTAATCTTCATCACTTTTGCTTCAATACCGCTCACATCGTTGCTAATGTGCGAAGCCATCACAAGGTAATTGCTGTCGCTAAGTTGCAGGATGTTTTTCACATTTGAATGATAGGGAGATTGAAGCGTGTCGTAAATAACATAAGTCCAGACAAAGTTGAAACTATCATCTAAATGAGCTACATAGCCCGGATGGTTAAGACCTGATAACGGCTCTGATAGATTAATTAATGAATCCAGGTTGCCCCAATGGTAATAACCGCCGTTTTTGTCTTTGTAGATATTGCCCCCTCCCCTATATCCACTGCCGTAAAAGCGGCTGTAAAGCACATTTCCGGCTGTATCAAGCAGTGCAAAATAAGGACGGTTAATATACTCAACGGTAGCAGACTCATAACCCCTTGCGTGAGCACCCAACAGCAATTTGTTGTTGCCTATGTACTGAATGCTTTGTATCAGTGTGCCCAAATCGGACGGTGGGGCATCAATGGTCTTTCTCCAAAGTCTATTACCTTCTTTGTCTGTTTTATACAGTAGACCTGTTGAAGGGTAGCTGCCTGTTTTATAATATCGCTCTCCACTAAGCACAAAATTACTGTCCGGCAGTTGCGTTACCTCTTCTACAATTTCAAAGTTTGCAGCAGTATCCGTATAAAGCCTGGTAAAAACAGTATCACAGCTGTTGGGGTCTATCTTCACTAAGCCTGCCAAACCCCGATTTTGTGGTGTCTCGGGAAAGTAAATCAATGTAAAGGCTGACACTATATTTCCATCTATAGACTGTTTTGCTTTTCCAAAGCTCCCGTTATAGTTTGCCGGGAAGGTAAAAAGTTTATTTGCCTTTATTATTGAGTCGCCTTCCAGTGAATAAGACAGCCAAGCCATCTTCTTTAAAAAGGTGTCATATTTTGCATCTACGCCATAAATGAATACATTGTCATTAATTACAAAAAGGTCTCCAGGGAAATTAATAGACGAATCATAATCTATTAATTTGTTCAGGTATTGTGCGTTACCAACTGAGCTTAGCATCGTGAAAAATACGATGCTAAGCAATTTAAAACCGCTTTTCATAGCTATTAGTTTTAAGGTTGGTAAACGATTTTAATGAGGGTTTGCCTGCCACCTTCCAGTACCACTCGGCCAATGTAAATACCGGGCGCTATGCCACTGCGTAGGCTAAGCTGGTTATCGCCTGCATTTAGCGCATAAGTAGCTACTAACTGGCCCTGCAAACTGGTAATACTAATGCTTGCCTTAACGGGCGTAGTAACTGTTAGCGCACCGGTAGTGGGATTAGGGTATACAGAAATACCAACCAGTGCTACTGAGGATTCAGAATTATTGCTATTTTCTGCAAAGCTGCCCGGTCCTGGTCTTGCGCCCTGTTGGGTATTTGTATTGGGCGCAGGCCAGCCAAAAGGACTAAGACCCAGAAAATCTGTAATGCCTGCTGCCATAAAGCCAGAGAAGGAATTCTTTACCGCAATACCCTGCAAAGCACTGTAATAATTACTGCTGAGTTGTTGCCAGCTTTGCCCGTTTTGCGCCAGTGAAATGGCTTTATCGGGGTTGATTTGAAGCAGGAAGCCGTCGCCATCCGCATATTCCTCAAATACATAACCGCTGCGCTGCGGGTCTGAAACGCCACCGATACCGCTTCTGAGGATGTTGCCGCCGTTGCCGCCATTGTAACCACGCACCCCAATGTAATTTACCAACCCTATCATGGCAATTTTGCCATCCTGGGTAAAAGTCATGTCAAAAGCGCGTTCGTCTTTATTTACGTCTGATTTAAGATGGGTAGTAGCGTCTAAAAAATGAGGGGTAGAGCAGCCGCCGCAGTAACCGGCAGCGCTCATGTCTGTTGCCATAGTGCGGGCGGAAAAGGGGCCAGCTTCGGGATAGGTCAGGGTGGATTCATTGTAGCCCACCTTTACTTTATCAAACGTCCATTCATTAAGCAGGGTCATGCTTTGGTTCACTTTTAAAAGCCACATGTCTTTATTATGCTTATAAAGTCCAGCTGGATTGCCGTTTGCATTTGTAACTTCTTTTTGGTCGTTATCACCCGCCATGCTTTTCTCACCACAGGCAAAAATGGTATAACCGCTGCCAGTTTCGGGCTTTATTAATAGTTTGCGGAAAACATTTTCGCCTTTCACGTCTGCCGTCCCGTAAGTGCCCCCGTAAACTTTAGTGTTTGCGTAGGTAGTGGTTCTTGTGGCATAGTTCACCTTCATCAGGAAGGCATAGCCTACGCCACCGTATCCTGTCTTGCCGCCTACAATAAATTCGGTCTGTGCCGGGTTCATAGCTACACAATAAGCATAGCTTCCGGTACCAGCCTGTGTAGCACTGATGGCAGGGGTAAAAGCGGTAGATAAACCCGTGCTGAGAAAATTCCCGGCTTCATCTACTTCTACCAACACCACTTTGCCACCTGCTCCGCCTGCTGCTGCGTAGCCATTCGGCGTTTTAATCACCTGATAGAATGTGCCAAATCCCAGATTACCATTGATAACAGTACTGCCTTCTTTAAATTCCGCAACCGGCTTTATCCACACCGGCTTCCCGAAGCGGTCCAATTTCATGATGACTGGCACCGTAAGGTCAACAGGCGGTGCCACACCTTCTACAGGTCTTGTGGTGTAGCCAACAGCGATGTATTCTTTTTTGTCTGTGGGCAACACCTGTAATATCCAGTCAATATACTTATCTGCTGTGGTGTTGTAACCGGTAAAGTGCCATTGCGCTTTGGCCTCAGTCTGCACTACCTGCCCTGTGGCAGCGTAATTAAAGAGAAAGAGAGCGAGTAGAGTGAACATTAGCCGATTGCTTATAAAGTTTATCATAACCGTAAAATTTAGCTAAAGGTATAGTTAAATGTTTTGAATTTCCAAATTTCCATCCTAATAAATTTTTCACTTCAAAAAACCAAACTTGCCGGCCACTATTCTTTCTATAAACAAAGCAACCGGTTTGCATGCCGGTGTCAGAAAAGGTTGTAAAGGAATAATTTCCTGGCTCTTTACCGATGGTCCTGTTGTTTTCTAAAATCTTACGACCAACTATCCGCTTCCCCAAATCACCCGTTCAGGGGGAAAGCTACCGCAGGGCCGGAATCCTATCTTTGCCGGCATCAATTCCATATCATGCGGTACTTATTATTTACATTGCTCTTACTGGCCGGCTTTTCCGCTGTCTCCCAAACCGGCAACAAGGATTTTACCCTGGAAGACATTTTCCAGAAATACATCTTCCACGTGGCTTCCATGCCGGGCTTTAACGGAATGAAAGACGGCCGCCAATACACCCGCATGGACAAAGACGGCCTCACAAGCTACGACCTCGCTACAGGCAAGGAAACCGGCATTATATTTCCCAACCCCAAAGGCCTGCGCATAGAAGATTATACCTTTAGCAAAGACGAGCACAAGCTGCTCATCTACACCGAAGGTGAAAACATCTACCGCCGCATCGCTGCCACCGCCGCGCCGCTGCGTGAAACAAAACCTTTGCGCCTTTGCGCATCTTAGCGCCTTCGCGTGAAACGAAAAAACCATGAGCAAAAATCCTCCCCGCATCCTGCGATGGCCCGTAGTGATAAAGCTGCGCGCCTGGGCGCGGCGCACGCCTTTTCCCGGCGCCCGCGAGGTAACGCTCTATGAGGTTGGGAAGAATTTCATCAAGGAAATCCGGGCGCAGAAGCTCAGCATTGTAGGTGCCGCGGTTACCTACCGCTTCCTGATGGCCCTGCCGCCTACCCTGCTCTTTCTTTTTTCGCTGGTGCCTTACCTGCCGCTGCAGCATGTGGAAGACAACATCCTGACTGTGCTGCATTTGCTGACACCCAACCAAAACACCTACGAAAGCATTGCCGGCACCGTTACCGATTTCATGCGCAACGAGCGCCGCGACGTGCTTTCCATCGGTGTTATCGCTACCCTGTTTTTCTCCAGCAATGGCATGATGGGCCTCATGCGCGTCATGGACCGCTCGCTGCTGCTGTACAAAAAACGCAACTGGCTGCGCCGCCGCTGGACGGCCATCAAGCTCACGTTCATGCTCATCATCGTAGCCATCTTTACACTCGCCGCGCTGGCCATTCAAAGCGCCGCCATCAACGGCCTGCTGGAGCAGTTGTTTGGCACCGTCACGGTGGTAAAACTCTTCAGCCTGCTGATTTTGGCCGTCGTGGTGTTTTTAAGCATCTGTATTGTTTATACCTACGGCCCCTCGCTGGAGCACCGCTTTTCTTTTATCAGTCCCGGCGCGGTGTTTGCCACCGTGCTGTGCCTGCTGCTGACTGGCGTTTTCTTTTTCCTGGTCAACAATGTGCTGCACTACAACAAGGTCTATGGCTCTATTGGCACCATCCTGGCCATGATGGTTTGGTTGTACCTGTTAACGCAGGTAATTTTGCTGGGCTTTATGCTGAATGTGGCAACGATTGCCGCGAAGTTTGCCGGCCGTGAAGATGAAAAAAAACAAAAGCTTGTTAGTCCGTAAAATAAATTTCAGGGCGTGTCCCCGCTTCGCTGCGCTGCGCGGGGCCGGGCTGTCCGTTCCAAGCCTCGCCGCTGGCGAGGGCTTTCCACTGCCATCCCTTACGCGGGCAACCTTCGCTTTGTTAGGCATAGTGTTGCTCACAGCCTGCGGCAGCGCTCAAGAAAAAGCTTCCCGGGAAGTTCCGGAAAAAGTTACTTATACCGAGCACGTAGCGCCCCTGCTGAACCAGGAATGCAACTACTGCCACCGCGATGGCGGCAGCGCACACATCTCTTTTACCAGCTACGAGCTGGCCCGCCGCAGCGCCGGCGCCATTGCTTACGTCACCCGCGAACGCATCATGCCGCCCTGGCCCGCCGACCCGCACTACACCCAGTTTGCCGGTCAGCGCGTGTTGTCTGAAAGAGATATTGCCGTGCTGGAAAAATGGGTGGCGCAGGGCACGCCGGAAGGTCCTAAAGAAAAGCTGCCGCCTCTGCCCGACTACCCCTACGACTTAAACCTGGGCAAGCCGGATTTAATCCTGCCCGTGCAACCGGTACTGCTGGAAGGCAACAAAGGCGACAGGTTTCTGATTGTAAAAGTGCCTTTTGAACTACCCAAAGACACCTTTGCCAGCCTGGTGGAATTTGTGGCCGGCCCGCACAACGTGGTGCACCACGTAAATGGCGATATGGTACGCTACGCGCCCGGCAGGAAAAGCAATGTGTTTGCCGGCGCGCTGGCTACCGACATGGTGCTGGACAGCACCATTGTGATGGCTTTTGAAAAACTGGGACTGCCCAATGATGATGGCTCTTATCCTGAGTTGCAGAAAAGCGTGGTCAACTACCTGCCCGGCGTCTTTGCGTTTAAATATCCGGAAGGGATGGGCGGCTACAAGCTGCCGCAAAAAGGCGCCTTCCTGCTCAACGACATGCACCTGGGCAACAGCAGGAAAACCGTTTGGGACAGCTCGCACATCAATGTTTATTTTTCGCCCATTCCGCCGCGCCGGCCGGTAAAAGAAATACAGCTGGGCACGGTGGGCATTTCGCCGGTAGAGCCGGATTTAAAGATTCAGCCCAACACCGTCAAGGAAGTGCGCAGCCGCTACACCATCCCCAATGACATTTCTGTACTGACCATCAACCCGCACATGCACCTTTTGGGAAAAAGCTTTAAAGCCTATGCTTTAAAACCCAATGGCGATACCATCCGGCTGATTTCCATTCCCCGCTGGGATTTTAACTGGCAGTATTTCTACACCTTTAAAAAGCCGGTGAAGATACCTGCCGGCAGCACTATCGTAGCCGAAGGCGTGTATGACAATACCACTAAAAATCCGTTTAATCCCTTCTCGCCGCCGCAGCTTGTTTCCGACAACAATGGCAGCATGAAAAGCACCGACGAAATGTTTCAGTTCATCATCACCTACCTGCCTTACGAAGCAGGCGATGAGGATATTGTGATTGCGAAATAAGCCATTCTTCCCTTTTATTGCAGCAGGTATAAAACCTGCCTTAAAATGGCTGCTACAGCACTTTGAATTAAAAAGAAAAGCCGCCTGATGTTCAGGCGGCTTTTTAAACCTTTAACCACAATTAAAGTGGGGCGGAAACGTGCTTAGAGGTGCTGATTGATTTTCTTTTCAAATACAGACTTCGGCGCTGCACCTACCTGTTTGTCCACTACCTGGCCGTCTTTAATAAACAGCACGCAGGGAATAGAAGTAATGCCATAATTCACGGAAAGGTTCGGGTTTTCGTCCACATTCACCTTGCCTACGGTTACCTTTCCTTCGTACTCTTTGGAAAGCGCATCAATGGTTGGGCCCAGCGCCAGGCAGGGACCACACCAGGGCGCCCAAAAGTCAATTACCGAAAGCTTATCGCTGCTGATTATTTCAGCCTCAAAATTTGCATCTGTGATGGTTGCTGCCATGATTTATTTATTTCTTGTTTTTACAGGATGAGTTTTGCAAAGATAGTTCGCAGGATTGGGCTGTTGCATAACAGTAAACAATACTTTAATAGACAAAGCGATTAACCTGTGGTTTCTACCAGATATTGAATAGCAGGATGTTCCTCCAGGAAAGCCAGTAAATCATCATTCACCAGAATTTTTTGTCCGTTGCTGCGCAAACGGATTTGATGTTCGCCGGCGCTGATGTGCAGCAGCAGTTCTGTCTGTCCCGGGTTTTTCCTGAAATTCTCCGTCAGGAAGCGGGCCGTTTCGCCATTTAAATGCGCCAGTTCCAGCTTCATCTGAATGCGCCGCGTCATGGTTTTACGCACGTCTTCCAGCAGCATCATGCTTTGGATGTCAAACTCCAGCTTCTGACTCCACTGATTGGCTTTGTACACACCGGTGATAACGATTTTCTGCGCGTTTTCCATGTAGTTGCCATAGTTCACATAATTCTGGCCGTTCAGGAAAATCTCCAGGTTACCGCTGTAATCATTGAGCTTAAAGACACCAAACTTGCTGCCTTTTTTACTGACACGGTGGTTGGCCTCGCTCACGTATCCGGCAATGCGAATAGTGCGGTCCATGCATTTTTCCAGGTCGCTGATATTGGTAAAGCCATAGCGCTCCATCTCAAACTTAAAGCCATCCAGCGGGTGGGCGCTGAGGTAAATACCGATGAGCTCTTTTTCTTTTTCCAGCCGGTCTGTCAGCGTCCATTTAGCACAATCCGGCAGTGCCGGCGGCTTTACATCCGGCATGGCTACCTCGCCAAACAGCGAATTGCTGGCTTCAGAAATGCTGGCCTGGTACTGCTGCCCAAAGCGCACCAGCTTATCCAGGTTGTGTGCCTGTTCGCCGGGCGGCACATGAAAATATTGCGCGCGGTGCATGTCTTCAAAGCAATCCATAGCACCCGCCAGCACCAGGTTTTCCAAAGTTTTTTTACCCACGCTGCGGTGGTTCACACGCATCACCAAATCGGCAACAGAAGCATACGGCCCGTTTTTCTCGCGCTCGGCAATCAGTTCTTCCACCGCATTCTCGCCTACCCCTTTAATGGCGTTCAGGCCAAAGCGTACCACGCCTTTTTTATTTACCGAAAAGCCTTTGAAACTTTCATTTACATCCGGCCCCAATACATCCAGCTCCATGCGCTGGCACTCTTCCATGTGGAAGGTAATCTTGTCAATGGCGTTTTGGTTGTTGAGCACCGCGGCCATGTATTCGGGCGGATAATGCGCTTTCAGGTAAGCGGTCTGGTACGCTACGATGGCATAGCAGGTAGAGTGACTTTTGTTGAAGGCGTATTGCGCGAAGGCTTCCCAGTCGGTCCAGATTTTTTCCAGTTTGTCGGCCGGGAAACCTTTTGCCGTGGCGCCTTCCAGGAACTTGCCTTTCATCTTGTCCAGGGTCGCGCGGTCTTTCTTACCCATGGCCTTCCGCAGCACGTCGGCATCGCCCTTGGAAAAGCCGGCCAGCTTTTGCGACAGCAGCATCACCTGTTCCTGATAGACGGTAATACCGTAGGTTTCGTCCAGGAATTCTTCCATTTCCGGCAGGTCGTACACAATTTCTTCCTGCCCGTGCTTCCGGCGGATAAAGTTGGGAATGTATTGCAAAGGACCCGGACGGTACAGGGCGTTCATGGCAATAAGGTCTTCCAGCTTGTCGGGCTTCAGTTCCTTCAACGCCTTTTGCATGCCCGGACTTTCAAACTGGAATGTGGCGTTGGTTTCGCCGCGCTGGTACAGCTCAAAGGTTTTTTGGTCGTCCAGCGGCAAATCGTCCAGCACAATGTCCACACCGTGGTTGCGCTTAATCAGCGCCAGCGCATCTTTTAAAATGGTCAGGGTTTTGAGGCCCAGGAAGTCCATCTTGATAACGCCGGCGTTTTCAATAATCTTGCCTTCGTACTGCGTTACCAGTAGCTCGGCGTCTTTCTGCGTACTTACCGGAATCAGCTCTGAGAGGTCGGTAGGCGCAATGATGATACCCGCGGCGTGGATGCCGGTATTACGCACCGAGCCTTCCAGCTTTTCGGCCTCGTGCAGCACGCGGCTTTGCAGGGAATCTTCTTTATAAATCTCGCGCAGCTTTTCAATATTGGGCACGTCTTCCGAAGAAATGCCTTCCTTGTCGGTCAGGCTGCCATCGCCGGTGAGCGGCGCGTGGTAAAGCCGTTTTAATTTCCAGGTAACGCCCGGCTTGTCGGGCACCAGCTTGGCCAGATAGTTGCTTTCTGCCAGCGGCAAATCCAGCACGCGCGCTACATCCCGAATAGATGTTTTGGCGGCCATGGTACCGTACGTGATGATGGAGGCGACCTGGTTGCGGCCGTATTTTTCCACCACATAGTCAATCACCTTCTGGCGGCCCACATCGTCAAAGTCCGTATCAATATCCGGCATGCTTTTCCGTTCCGGGTTCAGGAAACGTTCAAATAGCAGCTTGTATTTAATGGGGTCAATATTGGTGATGCCGATGCAATAAGCCACCGCGCTGCCGGCTGCCGAGCCGCGGCCCGGCCCTACAAATACGCCGATGTCTTTGCCGTGGTTAATGAAGTCGGATACAATCAGAAAGTAGCCTGCGAAGCCCATCGTTTTGATGGTAAAAAGCTCAAACTTTAAGCGTTCTTCAATCTCGGCAGTAATTTCCTGGTAACGGTTTTTAGCGCCCGTCCAGGTCAGGTGTTCCAGGAAAGCGTCCTGGTCGTCGTGGAATTCCGGCGGCACTTTAAAGTGCGGCAGCATGATTTCCCGCTCCAGCTTCAGCGGCTTTATTTTCTCAACAATCCGGTTGGTATTGTCAATAGCCTCCGGCAAATCCTGAAACAACTTCGTCATTTCAGAAGTTGTCTTGAAATAAAACTGGTCGTTGTAAAAAGCAAAGCGGCGGTCTTTCACGAACGCATCATCGTCCGAGAAATCCTTCATGCTGGGCGTGCTTTGCTTTTCGCCGGTATTGATGCAAAGGAGGATGTCGTGCGCGTTGTAGTCTTCCTGGTCTACATAGTGGCTGTCGTTGCTCGCAATGATGGGCACGTTGTATTTGCGCGCCCATTTCACCAGCACATCATTCACTTTGATTTGTTCCGGAATTTCATGGCGCTGAAACTCCACGTAAAAATCATCGCCAAAAAGGTCCAGCCACCATTTAAATTCTTTTTCGCCCGCTTCCTCCCCTTCCTGCAAAATAGTGCGCGGCACCGAGGCGCCGAGGCAACAGGTAGTAGCAATCAGGCCTTCGTGGTATTTTAAAATCAGCTCTTTGTCAATGCGCGGATACTTGCTGTAAAGGCCCTCCATATAGCCCAGCGAGCAAAGCTTTACGAGGTTTTTGTAACCTGTTTCATCTTTGGCAAGCAGGAGCTGGTGGTAGCGCTTGTCTTTTTCTTCTTTGGTAAACTGCCGCTTGTGGCGGTCTTTTACGAGGTAAAACTCGCAGCCCACGATGGGCTTTACCACCGGCTCTTTGATGTCTTTACCGTTTTCGTCCTGCCCCACCACTTTGGTATTTTTCCAGGCAGCGGCCACAAATTCAAACACGCCAAACATATTGCCGTGGTCCGTGATGGCCACCGCCGGCATTTCGTCTTTCTTGGCCTTGTCATAGAGGCGGGCGATAGACGAAGCGCCGTCGAGCAGCGAAAACTGGGTGTGGTTGTGGAGGTGGGAAAATTTCATGGCAGCACGAAGACCTTTGCGCGGTTAAAGAGACAGGTGTTCGCAAATTTCGTTTAAAAAAAGGGCCGGTACCAAGGGAGTTTTCCACAATAGCAAGGCATTGGGAAATGTGTGTTTTTTCACGCAAAGACGCAGAGAAACGCAAAGGCGAAAAGGTGTTTCACGCGGCGGAGGAGCGGAGGCAGCGGCGCGGCAGTTCCGGCTTTCAATAGGCACAAGAAGTTTTAAGGCATAAAAAAGAGACAAGGCATGCCTTGTCTCTGCAGTTGTAACTGGTTTAATTACCAGTTATTCACAATTATTTCTTGCCAAAAGGCAGGCCGCCCATGCCCGGCAGCTTGGGCAATCCGCCACCGCCCGGCATCATGCCGCCACCGGGCATCATACCACCCAGTCCGCCCGGCATGCGCATTTTGCCCATCATGCCCATCATCTGGCGCATCTGCTCAAACTGCTTCATAAAGGCGTTTACCTCTTCTATCTTTTTACCGCTGCCGGCGGCAATACGCTTGCGGCGGCTGGTGTCTATTTTGTCGGGGTTGGAACGTTCCAGCGGCGTCATGGAATTAATCATGGCTTCGATGCCTTTAAAGGCGTCATCGCTGATGTCAATGTCTTTTATGGCTTTGCCCACGCCGGGAATCATGGCCAGCAGGTCTTTGATGTTGCCCATATTTTTGATTTGCTGCAGCTGCTCTTTAAAATCCTCAAAGTCAAACTTGTTCTGGCGGATTTTCTTTTCCAGCTTTTTGGCCTGCGCTTCGTCGTACTGTGCCTGCGCGCGCTCTACCAGCGTGGTGATGTCGCCCATGCCCAGGATACGCTGCGCCATCCGCTCGGGATAAAACTGGTCCAGCGTATCCAGCTTTTCGCCCATGCTCACAAACTTGATGGGCTTTTCCACGGTGTAGCGAATGGAAAGGGCCGCGCCGCCGCGGGTATCGCCGTCCAGCTTGGTAAGCACCACGCCGCTGAAATCCAGGCGGTCATTAAATGCCTTGGCCGTGTTCACCGCATCCTGACCGGTCATACTGTCCACCACAAACAGAATTTCCTGGGGCTGCACGGCGTCGCGGATGTTTTTCACTTCCGTCATCATCTGCTCGTCTACCGCCAGGCGGCCGGCCGTATCTATGATAACAACATTGTGCTTGTTTTCTTTGGCGAAAGCCACGGCATTCCGGGCAATAGACACCGCGTCTTTGTTATCCGGCTCTATGTGCACCGGCACTTTTACCTGCTCGGCCAGCACGCGCAGCTGTTCCATGGCCGCCGGGCGGTAAATATCGGCTGCCACCAGCAGGGGTTTCAGGTGCTTTTTATTTTTCAGAAACATCGCCAGCTTGCCGCTGAAGGTGGTTTTACCCGAACCCTGCAAGCCGGCAATAAGGATGACGGAAGGACGCGCGCTGAGGTTCATGTCGGCGGCATTGCCGCCCATCAGTTCCACCAGCTCGTCTTTTACAATCTTCACCATCAGCTGGCCCGGGCTAACGGCAGTCAGCACCTTTTCGCCCATGGCTTTATCTTTTACCTTGTCGGTAAATTCCTTGGCAATTTTATAGTTGACATCCGCGTCCACCAGGGCGCGGCGGATTTCCTTTACGGTGGTAGCAACGTTGATTTCCGAGATACGGCCTTCGCCTTTTATTTGCTTAAAAGCGGATTCCAGTCTTTCCGAAAGATTATCAAACATAAGGTTGCAAAGTTAAGGCCATTCGTGGCTTTTAAAAGGCAGGCAGGAATGAAACACAAGCCACGGCCGCGTCTGCCGGTTACATCAAAAAAAGCCAGGCGCAAGATTTGTATTTCCGTACGCCTGGCAATAAACAGAAGCAAGATTTTGATGGTGCCTTAGCCTTTCACGCTCACGTCAAAGAAACGCACATCATACTCGCAGCCCCCATTGGCACAGTCTTCCAGTTCCGGGCAATTTTTGGTCAGGATGGTATCCGTACCGTACACCTCGGTTTCCCCGGGCTTTAGTTTGTGTTTTTTAAGCTTGGTAGCGCCAATGCCATACATTTCGTAGCTGAGGCGGCGGCTGGGGTCCAGATTGGTAACCTCCACTTCATAGCGGCAGCCGCGAAAAATTTTGCGGACCACGCGCACCCGCACCCGGACGGGTATGCCCGGTATGCCTTTCTTCTGCATGGCTTCTGTAAACATGGTGTCTGTAACCGGCTCGCTGAATTCTTTTACATCGCCTTTGAAAACGACCTTATGACCCAGCACGGTGATGGCCTGTGCTTTACCGCCCGTATAGATCAGGCAAAGGGTAAACGCAATTGCAGTAATTAATTGTTTCATGTTTTTTTATTATTAAGGGACGAACCTACCAGGGTTCTTTTTGCTAAAAAATGTGATTAAAGTTGTAGTACACTTAAGAGTGTGATGCATTGCAGCAGGGCAACCCGCTTATGAGATAAAAGCCGGATTGCATGGCTGCAACCATAATTATTTATTCAAAAACCAGCACGCCGCGGGCCGTGTTGCGGCTGGCATCCTGTACTTCGTAGAAATAAAGGCCGGCCGGCAGTTGGCCGCGCTCGATAGCAGTGGTGTTTTCCTGAACCGGAATGGTGCGCACCAGCCTTCCTGTGGCGTCATGCAGCAGGCACACTGTATTGTGGGAAGCAGCACCTGTTGTCTGCAGCCAGGCCATATCTTTTGCAGGATTCGGGAAAACCCGGAAAGTTGTGTTGGTGGTTTGAACAATGCCGGTAGGCGCTTCCCCTTCCAGCAGGGTTAGCCGGCCGCCATTGTCTTCACTCCAGGTAGCGATATAAAACAGCGGGCTGGTGGTAAACCAGTTGTAAGCCACCTCGCCATCCGTCCATACATATTTCACCCTCACTACGTCGTTTATGCTGCGGGAAGGCGTTACCAGCGTACCAAAGCCATCATAAGTAATGGTATAGCTGTCCGGGCTGCCGCCTACTTTCTGGAAAGGGTCCGTAACGCTGTTGCCGTAAGAAAAGGGGAATGGCACACGCAGCTTGGTATTGGGCGTGTAGTTGTCGCCGGGTGTAGCCGTGCTGTAGCCGGAGGCAAGAATGTAAAAACCGTCGCTGTTTACAATATAGTAATCATACACAGGAGTGGCTGCGCCTGCAGGGTTTAACTCAATAGCATGTGTGGCCGAAGGAAAGGTAGCCGCATAGGGCGTTGTAGCAGGATCCACCAGCACACCATAGCCGGCATAAGTGGGTGAAACACTGCTAAAATCCCAGGTTACGCCATTGCCTGCCACACCCTGGCTGATGCCTAATGCGATAAAAACACTGTCTTGCGTACCAACAGGCGGGAAGGTGCTGGCAGCAGTAATAGTTGTTTGAGCGCCGGCGGTGAGGGAAGTGCCCAACAGCAAGGCCAGCGAAAAGGAAGTAAAAATTTTCTTCATAAAGAGAGACTTTTTGTGCGCCAAACCTAAAGGCGCCGGCCTCCCTAAAAAATGTGAGATAAGTAGTAAAAAGCCGCCTGGGTACCGCAGGCATTAACGAAAACCCGCTTTGCGCAATGCTTCACTGCGGCTGTGCACATGCAGCTTTTCGTAAATATTGCGAATATGCGTGCGCACCGTTTCGATGGAAATAAACAACCCGGCAGCTATTTCTTTGTAGGCATAGCCCTTAGCCAAAGCCTGCAACACTTCTTTTTCGCGCATGGACAATTCGCCCCCGGGGCGGTCATAAACCGGGTTTTCGCGGAAAGCACTAACTACTTTACGCGCTATCTGGCTGCTCATGGGTGAACCGCCTTTCCGAAGGTCGTGCAGGGCTTCTATGAGCTTCTGGGCCGGGGTGTTTTTGAGGATGTAACCGGACGCGCCCGCCTTTAAGGCACCGAAAACCCTTTCAGAATCATCAAAAGAAGAAAGCACCATAAACTGAATATCGGGCCGAAGCGCTTTCATGGCAGCGATAAACTCGATACCGCTCTTGCCTGGCAACTCTATGTCGCACAGCATCAGTTCTACATCGCGACCCAGGTCTTTGCCAAAGAAGGCCGCTGCTTCTTCCGCACTGGCGCAGGCGCCCAAAAGGTCAAACTCGCCGGAGCCGGCAATAAGCGCTGCCAGGTAATTGCGGATGGCTTCATCATCTTCGAGTACGGCTACGGCTGTCATTCGTCAAATATATTCTGCTGTTTTTTTCCCGCAGATGTGAAAAAAGTAGTAGGCTGCCGGCTGCTTTTAATCATTTTTCCTGCACCCATAATTAGTCCAAAAGAAATGGTAGTGCCCTGCGGCTGGCTGTCGCAATGAAAATAACCTCCCAGTTCCTGCATCCTCCGGCCCATATTGCGCAGCCCGTTGGCAGAGCGCCTCACGGCTGCCGGATTAAAGCCGCAGCCATTGTCACGAATCTCAAAGTGCAGGGCATTGCCATCGGCTTTCGCTACTATACTTATCGCAGTAGGGCGGGCATGCTTCAGCGCATTGTTCACCGCTTCCTTTGCCGTAAGGTAAATATTGCGCCGCTGCGCATTGGAAAGTTCCAGCCCGGGCACTGCTTCCGGAAAATCTATATCATAAGCAATCCCAAAGGGTTCTATAAACAGGTGCAGCTGCTCGCGCAGGTAAGCCAGCAGGCCCTCCAGGCTGTCGTGCTCCGGATTCAGCGCCCAAATAATTTCGCTCATGCTTTGCACCAGGTTGCGGGCGGCGGCGGCAATTTTTTTCTTTGTTGCCTCGGGTTGTACCTGCTGTAAGCCCAGGCTTTCGCTCATCATGGCAATGCGTGTCAGGCCCGAGCCTATCTCATCGTGCATGTCTTTTGAGATTCGGGTACGCTCTTCCAGCAGCAACTGCTGCTGGGCAATGATGCGGCGCTGGGCCCGCAGCCTGCTGCGCACCAAAAAGAAAACAGACAGGACAAGCAAAACGAGTACGGCACATGCCGTACCGGCATAAAAGAGCGGCGTGCGGTAAAATGGCGCTTTAATGGTAATGGGAAAAACAAGCTGCCGGCTCCATACCCCGGATGCATTGCAACCGCGGATGTGTAGCGTGTACCTGCCCGGCGGCAGATTGGCGTAGTGCGCTTCGTGGTTGCGGCTTTCTATCCATTGCTGATCCCAGCCTTCCAGGAAATAAGCCACTTTGTTGGCCTCGGGCCGCGAGTAATCCAGTACTGCAATGCGGAAGGCCATATCGTTACGATGATGCGGCAACGACAGGGCCCTGCCCGGCACCAGCGCCATGCGTTGCCCATTTATGGCAAAGTCGCTAAGCGCCACGGGGGGCGGTTGCTGCGCAGCGGCAGGCTCCCAACCCGGCTCCAGCCAGTTGAAGCCGTGGATGCCCCCGAAATACAGGTTGCCGCCCGGACCTTTATAAAAAGCGCCACTGTTGAATTCGTTGCTTTGCAGGCCGTCCGCATAAGTATAGGAAGTAAATTTTCCTTTGCCCCGTTCATAACAAATAAGCCCTCCATTTGTAGACAGCCATAAGTTGTGCTGTTGGTCTTCCAGCAGGCCATATACATAGGCATTGGTCATGCCATCTTCCTCGCCTTTAAAATCGCATTGACCGGTATGGGTATCCAACCGGACAAAGCCGTTGGAAGTGCCCGCCCACAAAATGCGGGGCTCCTGCTCATCTGGGTGAAGGCCACGTACCTGCAGGCCCTTCAGAAACTGCCCGGTTACCCGAAGGCTGTCGCCCGCCAGTTGCAGGCGCAGTAAGCCCAGGGAGTTAAAAGCCGCCCAGATGCTGCCATCGGCCAGCTGGCACACAGCAGTAGAAAAGCAGCCCAGCTGTGGGTGGCCTTCAAAGCGGTGACCCTGCCAACGCCCATTTTTCCGGGTAAAAAGTACCAGCCCTTTGCTGGTGGCTCCCAGCACCCGGTTTCCCTGCAGGTTAATCAGCGCGGTACCATAACTAACGGAGGTATGCACCTGTGGCGCAGGCGTTACCGGAATATCTTCGAAGCGCCGGGTAACCGGGTTGAAGCTGGTAAATGCCAAAGCATGCGCCAGCCAGATATTTCCGTCCGGAGCCTTTTCGATGGCGCCGACCACCTTAAGCGGCTTGTGCTCAGGACCATAATCCTTATAATGCGCCAGCTTTCCGGCAGACCGGTCCAGGATGCCAAAACCATCGGAATGAGTGCCAAACCAGATGCGGCCTGCTTTATCTTCATAAAACGATTTAATAAAATAATCCTTTAGTAACGGATAGTCACCCTTATTAAGCGGAAAAGCCCGGAAGCGGGGCGGCTTCAGATCCAGGCGGCAAACGCCGGCGCCATCTGTGCCCACCCACAGGTTGTCTGCACGGTCTATATAAAGCACCGTCGTAAGATCTATGGGCAGGGAACCTGCCTGGGCTTTGTTGTGGTGATAGCGGCGGAGTGACTGGGTGGCCGGACTGTAGCAAAAAAGCCCGCTGGCCTGGGTGGCAATCCAGGCACGGCCCCAGCGGTCTGTTGTTAGCCGTACGGGATTGGGATCCTGCCCTTGCAGCGGCAATTTTATATGCCGGCTGCGCCTGCTGCTGCTGTCATAAACCATAAAACCATCCTGGGCCAGCAAATAGTGGGCGCCTTTTGCAACATGCACGGTCTGATACCGGGAAGGCGGAAACCCTAAAGAGAAAACGGCTGTACGGCTGTCAAAACAATAAATGCGCCCCTGCTGACTGCGTTTAAACCAGATGCGGCCAAGCGAATCTGCCTGCGCATCAAAACAATAAGGCCTGCCGGTTTCCTGCAGCCTGTCGGGTATGGCATAAACGCTGGTTTTTGAGGTGCGCAGGTCGTAACGCAAAAAGCCGCTTTCGCAATGATAGGCCCAAAGTACCTGGTCACGGATTAAAAGAATGGAAAACCAGGCAGGCCATTGCCCCCGGCCGGCAGCAAGCCGGGTAGTGAGTTTTTGTTGCTGTGCGTCCCAGCAATGCAGCCCGTTTTCATTGGCAAACCAGATATTTCCATCCTTGTCTTCACAGAGGTTACCACGTACAAAAGAAGCAGGAAGCGTGCCCTTGGGGGCCGGCACGCGAAAGACACGGAGGGTAGTGCCATCAAAACGGTTCAGGCCGTCGCCTGTGCCAATCCACATAAAGCCCTGCCGATCCTGGTACAAGGCAGGCACGGTACTTTGAGACAGGCCTTCATTCACGCCTATCGTCTGGAACCGCGGCATAGGCCAGGCTTCCTGTGCCCATGTTCCGGGAAGTATCCGGAACAGAAACAGGATGCTCATTGCGAAGCGTAACCGGTAGAAGGCAGTCATTACTTGCCTTCAAAGATATTTACGATCCAGCTCAATACATATTACTACTTAAAAAACAGGCCAGGTCAGCGTTTTGTCTTTGACAAAGAAACAGGGAAGCGCATGGAATGTATTGAAAGTCTGGACAACGATACAGGAAGATGACTGCCGCTTCCTTAGTGATAACTTGGTGCAGCAGTTCAAAACAAGACAGGCTTTGGTTAGAAAAAATAAAAAAGCCCCGGCTTACACTTGTGCCAAATAAAAAAGGGTTCCAGACCGCAATCGTCTGAAACCCTTAATTTTAGGGGTGGGCCCACCAGGGCTTGAACCTGGGACCCCCTGATTCACATTCCTCCGGTTTCCCGAAGTAGTAGGACTATCTCATCACCGTATCCGTTATTGGCAGACTTAGGTGGGGGGCGTTATTGGAAGCTTATTGGATGGTCTCCTCACTTCCTAGTCTCTGCACCTTCCGGAGTACTGTTATGACCGTTCCTCCGGCTTGGCTCAGGATTGCCATCCCAACTATTGTCGGGAGAAAGGTTTCCCTGAATTAACCCCCTGCTCATCCCCTGGTTTCCCGGGGGAGGCACCGTGCAAAACATACGCTTGCTTGATGAGTCAGGTGCTCTAACCAACTGAGCTATAGGCCCGTGCATTTACTTTTAAATGCGAGGAGCAAAAGTAAAGCAATCTGCATTAAAATGGTTCATTGTCTGCTACAAAAAACAAAAAAGGGCCGCGCCTGCGGCGCGGCCCTGATACATTCCGGAATTGAGGCGACGGGCTTACGCCACTTTCTTCCCCATTTCTTCCATTGGCACCGTGCGCTTTGCAGCAGCCGCTGCGCCAATGATGTCTTTCATTTCTTCGTAAGTGGCATCCCAGGAGTTGGCCTTTAAAAAACTGTCCACTTCTGCCAGCCAGCTGCTGCGCTCTGCCGGGCGCATGACAAATATCTTTTCTGCGGCAGCCTCAAAAGCAATGGCGTTCATAGCGATGGATACCAGGCCCTTGGCGCCGTAAGGTTCTATAACATCCCGGATAGGTGTGGAGATTACCGGAATGCCGGCAGCCAGGTATTCCGGCGTTTTGGTAGGGCTGATGAAACGGGTGCTTTCGTTATTGGCAAACGGTATCAGGGCAATATCCCAGCCGGAAAGGTACCGGGGCAGCTCTTTGTAATTTTTACCACCCAGGTAATGAATGTTGGGGCGCTGCGGCAGCGTGGCCGGGTCTATTTTCACTACCGGGCCAATCAGTACCAGCTGCCAGTCAGGCCGGCGCGTGGCCAGGTCCGAAATCAAATCAATATCAAACCGCTCGTCTATCACCCCAAAGAAACCCAGGCGCGGGCCGGCAATGTTTTTCTGATCTTCCGGATCAAACTGCGCTTTGCGGGCTGTGCCGAAATGCGCTTTGTCTATACTGCTGGGGAAGGGATAAATATTGGCATGCTTGCCTTTTTTGGCCTGGTACAAGGAATGACCGCCTGTAAACACCACATCGGCCTTTTGAAACAAACTGGCTTCCAGCTCTTTCAGGCGGGGCGGGGCAAACTTAAAAGCAGCCAGCTCGTCCATGCAGTCATAAACGATCACGCGCGGCTGCAGGTGGTCGCTAAAGCTGAAAGCCATAGGCGTGTAATACCAGAATGCTGTAGCGCTTAAGCGGATGTGTTGCACCAGCCCGTCCAGCAGGCGGCGTTGTGCGGCTTCCACAGCAGCTTCGTCCAGCCCTTGTGGCAAATGCGGCACCATTACTTTTAAATTGTCGGCTACCGCTTCTGTAGTAAAATGTGCTTCCCAGTTGCCAAACACCGGTTCTTCGATATAATACACCTGGCTGTAGCTGGCAAAGCGGCTGAGCAGGTGCTGCGGCCGCTGGTACACGAAATGCCACCTGAGGTGCGAAAAACAAATCAGGGTTTCCGGGAATTCGCGAACGGGCGCCTCGTTGGCCGGGTGTTCTTTTCTTTTGAGCTTAATATTAGTCATAAAATTGGTCTGAAAGGGACAAATCATTTATTAAAAACCTTGCCAGCTTAGGTCCCGGAATCAATGTGGTGAAACACCTGCTTTATCACATTAAACCATTTTGCGGGCTGCCACAATTTTTTGTTGGCATTCCCCATTCCGGGATCTGCCCTTTTTATCTTTAGCCCCATTTTTTACGCTTAGCATGAAGAACCTTATAGAAGCTGCCTGGCAAAACCGCGGCCTGCTGCAACAAAAAGAATATACGGACGCAGTCCACCAAGTGATAGCCCTGCTGGATCAGGGCGCCCTGCGTGTGGCCGAACCAACCGCAGATGGCTGGGTAGTCAATGAATGGGTAAAGCAGGCCATCCTGCTTTATTTTTCCATTCAGAAAATGCAAACCTGGGAGCTGGCGCCTTTTGAGTGGTACGACAAGATGCTGCTTAAAAAAGACTACGCCGCCCTGGGCGTGCGCGCCGTGCCGCACGCAGTAGCCCGTTATGGCGCCTTCCTGGGCCGCAACGTGGTACTGATGCCCAGCTATGTAAACATCGGGGCATATGTAGGCGAGGGCACCATGGTGGATACCTGGGCCACTGTAGGCTCCTGCGCGCAAATCGGCAAGGGCGTGCACCTGAGTGGCGGCGTGGGCATTGGCGGTGTACTGGAGCCGCTGCAGGCCACGCCGGTCATCATAGAAGATGGCTGCTTTATCGGCTCGCGCTGCATTGTGGTGGAAGGCGTGCAGGTAGGTAAAGAAGCCGTGCTGGGCGCCAATGTGGTGCTCACGCAAAGCACGCGTATCATAGACGTGAGCGGCAGCGAACCGCTGGAGCTGAAAGGCAAAGTGCCGCCCCGCAGCGTGGTGATTCCCGGCACGTATCAGAAAGATTTCCCGGCAGGCAGCTATTGGGTGAACTGCGCGCTGATCATTGGCCGGCGCAAGGAAAGCACCGATCAGAAAACCAGCCTCAACGATGCTTTGCGCGATTTTAATGTAAGTGTTTAGGCCCTGCGCCGCAGGCGCCGCTTTCAAACAACCGGCTTATGTACAAAGAATGGCAACAATTCCTGCAACAGCGTTATGCAGGCGCACACGTGGCAGACCTGGTATGGTGCAGCGCCATCCTGCTGCTGACCCTGCTGCTGCACCGCCCGGTAGCCAAGCTGCTGACAGCCATTTTTATTTTCCTGACCAGCCGCTCGGCCAAAGAAGCGCAGCGCCGCCGCAACCGGAAAATGCTGTTTCGCCCGTTGGCCGCTTTGCTGAGCACCACCGGCATTTTTTATGCCTATACCATGGTGGATCAGGCGCTTGGACGGGTACGCCTGTTTAAAATCCAAAGCGGCAAAACATTGCGGTACCTGAAGCTTTCTGTACTGATAGAACACATCCTGCTGTTTTGCGCTATCATTTTCCTGACCTGGCTGCTGAGCCGGCTCGTAGATTTCTTTTATCACCGCCGGCTGGAAGCAGCGCTTACCGATGGACGGCGCAATAAAGTGCAGCTTTTTTCGCTGCTGCGCGATGTGGTAAAAATACTGGTGGCCGTTATTTGCTTTTTCTGGATGCTGGGCGCTGTATTTGAGGTAAATGTACCGGCGCTGATTACCGGGCTGGGCATTGGCGGCGTGGCGCTGGCGCTGGCTGCCAAGGAAAGCATTGAAAACCTGTTTGCTTCTTTCACCATCCTGGCAGACAAGCCCTTGGTCGGTGGCGACGTCATCCGGCTGGGCACGCTGGAAGGCACGGTAGAAAGAGTGGGTTTCCGCAGCAGCCGGCTGCGCCATGCAGACGGCTCGCTGATCGTTATTCCCAATAAAAAAATAGTGGATGGCATCCTGGAAAACCTCACGCAACGCGCGGGCAAAGTCTACACCATTTCTATTTTTTTGAAAAAAGAAATGCCGGCCGGCCAACTGGCGCACTTACGTGAATCCGTTAACCGGTTGCTGCACGAAACGGAAAACGTTCAGCCACCCATCAGCGTCAAGCTGGAATCGCCCAATGAAAATGCCTGGCAATTAATTGCCAGCTACAACCTGCCTTTCCCGGCCCCGGACGGACTGGCTGCCGACGAATTCAAAGAAACCATGAAGCTGAAAATGTACCGCCTGGCAGAGGAAGCCGCCGTGCAGGACCCAGAAGCCGGTACTGCGGAAGCCTGAAACAATAATTCCGGGCGGTAATCCCGCCTTACAGCAGGATAATAGAAATGCCGTAATCTGCCAGCAGGATCAGGATGCAGCTTACCACTACCGCAGTGGTAGAGGCCCGGCCAATTTCCAGCGCCCCACCCTCTACATAATAACCATAATAAGCCGGCACGCTGCTGATGATAAACGCAAAGGTCACGGCCTTTATCATGGCAAAATAAAGATTGAAGGGCAGGAAGCCGGTGGTAAGGCCCTGCATAAACTGGTCTTTGCTTAAAATGCTGGAAAACATGCCGGCAATATAGCCGCCGCCAATACTCACGGCAATGGAAAGCGTAATCAGGCAGGGCACCAGGATAAGCGCCGCAACAATTTTAGGCAACACCAGGTAGGTCTTGGTATTGATGCCCATGATTTCCAGGGCGTCTATCTGCTCGCTTACGCGCATATTGCCCAGCTCGCTGGCAATCTTGCTGCCTACCACACCGGCCAGCACAATGCAGATTACGGTTGGCGACAGCTCCAGAATGGTAGAGTCGCGCACCACCTGAGCCACCACATATTTGGGTACCAGGGGGCTTACGAGCTGATAGGCCGTCTGCACCGTCAGTACCATGCCCAGAAACACCGAAATGATCAGCACAATAGGCAGCGAGCGGATGCCAATGTCCACACACTGATCCATAAATTCCTTCCAGTAAACCCGTGCATTTTCGGGGCGGGCAATGCTGCCCTTTATCATCAGGGCGTATTTTCCCATGTGCTGCAACAGGCGTTTTATCATAAATAAGGCTGGGTGTTTGGTAGGGTTTTCTCCGGGATTAAAAAGGCTGGCAAGGAAGGCTTCGCTGCGCTGCCCCGCGTCAAAGATAAAGGGTTGTGTCTCCTTTATAAAAATTCCTGCCAGGCTGCCTGAATGCCTGCTTTTAATTCCTTCCTGCAATAAAAAAATCCCGGCCCATAACCGGACCGGGATTTTTGAAAAGCAAACAGGCCATTAAGCCAGTTTCTTCAGCTCTTCGATGCGGGCCTCGCGGTCCACTTCCTGCTTCAGCTTGTCTTTTTTGTCCATATCTACAAGAATCGGCGCGGCTACAAAGACGGAAGAATACGTACCGGTGATAACACCAATCAGCATCGCAAAGGCAAAACCGCGGGTTACCTCCCCACCAAAAATGAACAGAATCAGCACCGTCAGGAATACGGTGGCAGAAGTCATGACAGTACGGCTCAGGGTTTCATTGATAGAGCGGTTGATAACGCTGATCTTACCCTCGCCCGGGCTCTTGCGGAAGTTTTCACGCATCCGGTCAAATACGATTACCGTATCGTTAATCGAGAAGCCAATCACCGTCAGCAGGGCCGCAATAAAGTGCTGATCCAGCTCCAGCGTAAACGGCACCACGCTTTTGAGGAAGGAGAACACCGCCAGCATCACGCATACGTCGTGCAGCAGCGAGATAATGGCGCCCAGCGAGTACTGCCATTTGCGGAAACGCAGCAGGATGTACAGGAAGATGGCCAGAATACCGATAATGGTTGCTTTGATAGCATCGTTTGCCAGGCTTTCAGAAATGCTCGGCTCAACTTTTTGCTGGCTCAGCAGGTTGTTGGCAAAGAAATCTTCAAAGCTCGCCGCCTTCACCAGACCGCTTTCGGTAAGGCCTTTATAAAGCGTACGCACTACCTGACTGTCGGCCACCTTGCTTTTCTCCGTAATCATATACGTGGTGGTAATAGCCAAATCGTTGGCCTTGCCTACCGTTTTTACGGTGGGGCGCTCGCCCTCCAGGTAACCTTTTAATTTTTCACGGACATCGTTCTCTTTTTGTTTTTGATCAAAGTGAACGGTGAATGTACGGCCGCCGGAGAATTCCACACCGCGGTCGAAACCATGGAAGAAAGAAGCAACGCCCAATGCAAACACCACCACCATAATCACGTAAGTAACCTTACGGAACTCGATGAAGTGGAAATGCGCCTTGCGGAAGATTTTCTTGGAAAGGCCGGTGAAGTAATTAAAGTGACGGCCTTTTTTCATCCACATGTCTGTGATGAGACGGCTCACCAGGATACCGCAATACAGGGAAAGCAGCAGGCCAATGATTTGCGTGGTGGCAAAACCTTTCACCGGACCCAGGCCGGCAATAAACAGGATCACCGCGGTAAGGAGGGAAGTGATGTGACCATCCAGCACCGGCGCATAGCTTCGTTTATAGCCGTCGTCTACCGCCTGCGCGTAGCCTTTGCCCGCGCTTAGTTCTTCTTTAATCCGTTCAAAGATGATAACGTTGGTATCTACGGCCATACCGATGGTCAGTACCAGGCCGGCAATACCGGGCATGGTAAGCGTGGCATGCAGGGCGCTGAGGATACCAATGGTAAAGAATACGTTCAGAATCAGGGCAATGTTGGCAATAAAACCGCTGGTGTTGTAGTACAGCAGCATCAGGGCAAAAATTACCACGAAAGAAATCAGCAGCGAGTTCATACCTGCGCTGATGTTTTCGGCGCCGAGTGTAGGGCCTACCACCTGCTCCTGCACAATGCGGGCAGGCGCGGGCAGCTTACCAATCTTCAGGATGTTGGCCAGGTCGGTGGCCTCTTCCGGCGTAAACTGACCACTGATGGAAGTGCGGCCACCGGCAATTTCATTTTCTACGTTGGGCGCAGAATAAACTTTATTATCCAGCACTACCGCTACGGAACGGCCCACGTTGTCGCCGGTCATTTTTTTCCAGATACGGCCGCCGGTCGGGTCCATGCTCATCAGCACCACCGGCTTGCCGGTAACCGGGTCATAATCCATAGATGCGTCGGTTACATGGTCGCCTTCCAGGCGGGAACCGCCTTCTGTGCCGGGGGCAGTTTTAATGGCATAAAGGGTCAGGGGTGCTTTTGCATCAAACTTGGTATCGCGGCCTTCGGCGCCATACATAAAGCGAACGTTTGGCGGGAACTTGTTTTTAACGATATCCAGTGCCAGGTAGCTGTTCAGCTTGGCAGTGTCTTTTTTGGCCACGTAGGCAACCACCGGACCGGGGCGCTGCTGCAGTTGCTCCGGAATCATCATCACGGAAAGCAGCGGGTATTTGTGCTCTGCTTCGGCCTGTTTGATGGCATTGGAATCGGTGCCGGCTGCTGCGGTAGTGGTAGTACCTGCATTCAGGTTAAAGATGCCGCCGGTGTCGGCGCCGGCGGTGCTGTCTGCGGCAGCAACGGCGCCCAGTGTAGTAGAATCGCCGCTTTGCAGGGCAGTATCCGCTTTACCGGCAGTGCCGCCCTGATAAGCAACCAGCGCATCGTTGGCAGCTTCCAGCGTTTTGTAAATCTCGGCGTTGGTATAGGTTTCAAAGAATTGCAGCTTGGCGGTGCTTTGCAGGAATTCGCGTACACGCTCCGGGTTGCGCACACCGGCCAGTTCTACGGTAATAATGCCACGGTTGCGATCCAGGCTGATGTTGGGCTGGCTGACGCCGAACTTGTCAATACGCTGCATCAGCACATTGTAGGTGCTGCCAATGGCTTCATTGCCCATGCGGCGGATGTACCCTTCCACTTCTTCGTTGGAAGAATTAAACGTAAGGGCGTCTTTGGTGTTGCCGGTATTGGGCTTTGCAAAGAGGTAGGCCATCTTCACGCCGCTGTTTTGCTGCTCAAAGGCTTCGCGGAACAGGCGGGCATAGTCGCGGTCGCTGTTTGCCTTGTTTTTGGTGGCTGTTTCGATGGCTTTGTTCAGCGCGGTATCCTGCGGATTGTTGCTCAGCGAGCGCACCAGATCATCCAGGCTTACATCCAGCGTTACGTTCATACCCCCCTGCAGGTCCAGGCCCAGGTTCAGTTCCTGCTGCTTGGCTTCGGCATAAGTGGTTTTCCACAAGCCCATGTTGACGATTTTCTCGCCCTGAACGCTATCGGTAATAGCCTGGTAGCGGTCGTCGATAAGGCTTTGCAGCGCGGCACCCTTAGCATCGGGATGAGCTGCTTTAACCTGTTTGGTGGCCCTGGCATAAAGCTTTTGCTCTACGTTGCGTACCACGAAGGTGTAGGAGATCTGATAAAGCGAAATAAGTATCAGCGCTGCGGTAAATAATTTTACCAACCCTTTTAGCTGCATATGCGTTTGATGTGAAGAGAGAGAATAAGCGGACTTTGTGAAAGTCGGCAAAGATAGGACATTGGTGTATATCTTTCAATGGAGCTTTGGGAAAAGCTTGGGCAGCAATCTGCCGGGGCTACCCAGCTGCGGCAGTCCGGGAAGGCACGACATTTAAAGCAGGCAAGTGGCCTGTAAAAATTATCTTGCGGCCTTTTGCCTGTTGCGCATGCGATTATTACAACAGTGGACCACCATCATCCCGGTACTGGCCTGGATACTGCTTTTTACAGGACTGATTGCCGGCAGCGGCATTTTTCAAATCATAGCCGGCATATTGCTCATCTTCAGCGTGATGTCGGCCGTGCACCATTCCGAAATAATTGCGGAGCGCGTGGGCGAACCTTTTGGCACCATTATCCTGGCTATATCCATCACGGTTATTGAGGTATCCATTATCGTGTCTTTAATGATTTCGGAAGGACTGGCAGCCGTTTCCCTGGCCAGAGACACTGTATATGCCGCCACCATGCTGATTCTCAACGGCATTATTGGCCTTTGCCTGTTTATCGGCGGCCTGAAGCATTACGAGCAGAAGTTTTCTGTTTCCTCGGTAAACATAGCACTGGTATCGCTCATATCCATCGTGGTATTTACGCTGGTGTTTCCCACGTTTACGGAAAGCGTAAAAGGCGCTTTTTATTCCACCCCTCAGCTCATTTTCGCTTCTGTTGCCTGCCTCAATATTTATGGTTCCTTCCTGTTTGCCCAAACCAGGAGATACCGGCAATACTTTTTAACCGTAGGGCCGGATGAGAATGAAGACACAGCCAAGCCCATCCCTATCAGCAATAAATTATTTATTTCAAGCCTTATCCTGCTGCTCGTCAGCCTGGGCATTGTGGTGTTGCTGGCCAAAACCCTTTCGCCGGCCATAGAAGGCATTATTATTCAGAACGACCTGCCCAAAGCGCTGGTAGGCGTGGTGATTGCCATAATTATTTTGCTGCCCGAAGCCATTGCCGCCATTATTGCCGCGCGTAAAAACAGGCTTCAGACCAGCATCAACCTGGCGCTGGGTTCTGCCTTGGCGAGCATTGGCCTCACCATCCCGAGCGTAGCTGTGGTTTGCATTTTGCTGGACATACCCGTGGTGCTGGGCCTGGACATCAAGTCTATTGTGCTGCTGGGCCTTTCGGTATTTACGGTGATGCTTTCTTTAAACAGCGGCAAGTCCAACATTGTTTACGGCGTGGTGCTGCTGGTAAACCTCATGGCCTTTTTGTTTTTGTTTATACATCCGTGAGGCAGGGGGGGAAATGGGGCCATCCAACTTGGAAACATACCACTTGAAGGCGCCTAAGAAACAGCGAGCGCAAAAGCTATTATATCCAACTGGGTTGCCTTAAAACTACAGTCGGCTCTTTTTTAATCCGCCATGGGCTTCCAGTTGCTTCCCAGCATAGTATCCTATTAAAACAAAAAGCCACCCGCAAGGAATGGCTTTTAAAGTGTAGGGAAGACAGGATTCGAACCTGCGACCCCCTGGTCCCAAACCAGGTGCGCTACCGGACTGCGCTACTTCCCTATCCGGATTTGTTGAGAAAACAAACGCGCCGGAGGCGCGCCTTTTCTGCGGTGAGGGCGGGATTCGAACCCGCGGTACGCTTTGAAGGCGTACGACAGTTTAGCAAACTATTGGTTTCGGCCACTCACCCACCTCACCGTGGTTGCCCCGAAAGGAGTGCAAAGATAAATGCCTTTGCGCCAGATTTCAAAATCGAAAAGCGTTCTTTTCTAAAACTATTTTTTCATCAGATTACATGGCCGATAGTTCCAGCTTCTGTATCAGTTCCTGCATGTGCTCGCGGTACTTTAAATCGGTATCCATCATGTCTTCCACCTTCTTGCACGAGTGCAAAACCGTGGTGTGATCAAAGTTCCCGACCGTGCTCGCAATCTGGTGCAGCGAGCTTTTGGTGAACTTGCGGCTCAGGTACATGGCTATCTGCCGCGCCTGCACAATTTCCAGCCGGCGAATCTTGGTTTTCATCTTTTCCACCGGCACCTGGCAATGCTCGCTCACCATTTTCATTATGTTCTCGATGGTCAGTTCCTTGGCCTGCGTTTTCACGGTGCTTTTCACTACCTGGCGCGCCAGATCCAGGTCAATTTCTTTTTTGTTGAGCATGGCCTGCGCAAACAGGGTAATGTAGGCGCCTTCCAAATCGCGGATGTTGCCGGAAACATTGTACGCAATGTAGCGCACCACCTCGTCGGCCACTTCCAGGCCTTCGCGCTTCATCTTGGTCCGTAAAATTTCCTGGCGCGTTTCAAAATCCGGCTGGGTAATTTCGGCGTTCAGCCCCCAGCGAAAGCGGCTCAGCAGGCGCTCCTGAATGCCTTCCAGGTCTTTGGGCGCCACGTCGCTGGTCATGATAATTTGCTTGCCGCTCTGGTGCAGGTGGTTGAAGATGGCAAAGAACACTTCCTGCGTTTTGGCAGCGGGCGCAAAAAAGTGGATGTCATCCATGATCAGCACATCAATCAGCTGGTAGAAATGGATAAAATCGTTGACTTCGTTGTTGCGCGAATGGTCTATAAACTGGTTGATGAATTTTTCCGCGCTTACATACAGCACGCTTTTATTGGGGTGCAGCCGGCGGGTTTCGTTGCCGATGGCCTGTGCCAGGTGGGTCTTGCCCCAGCCGGCGCCGCCAAATATCACCAGGGGGTTAAAAGCCGTGGTGCCGGGCTTTTGGGCAATGTGCAGGCCGGCATTGCGGCCCATACGGTTGCATTCGCCTTCTACATAAGTTTCAAAAGTAAGGTTGGGATTCAGCTGCGGGTCTATCTGCACGCGCTTCAGCCCGGGAATGGTGTAAGGACTTTTTATGTTGAACGGATCCTTTACGTGCATCGGCAGGTCCACCATGTTGCTGCCGGGGGCGGGCCTTGGCTGCGTGCTGCCGGGCATGTGCATGGTAGCAGGATTCTGGTGCGAGCGGCTTTCCATCATGATGCGGTATTCCAGCCGCCCGTCTTTGCCCAGCACACGCTTGATGGTTTTGCCCAGCAGCTCTACATAATGCTCTTCCAGCCACTCATAAAAAAACTGACTGGGCACTTTCAGGGTAATGCTGCTGCCCTGCAGGCCGGCTGCCTTTATGGGCTCAAACCAGGTCTGATAGGTGCGGTAGTTTACATTGTCTCTGATGATGCTCAGGCATTTTTCCCAAGCCGCATCGGCTGCATCCTGTTGGCTGCTTTCTCCGTTCAATTCGCTGCTCATAGTGTTGAAAGGCTCTTTTAATGCATAACCAGTTTTACATTTTTTCTTCCTTTTGCAGGCCGACGAAAGCGCATCCCCGTAAGAAATTATCCGGAGCGCGCCAATCAGCTACAGAAGTAGTGTATGTAAGCAGGCAGCAGTTACTTCGCTCTTTTTTCACCTGGTCATTCCTTTCTGGAAGCCCTGCCCTGCCCGGGGTCGTTGAGCGAAGATGCTAACATTTTGTGGAAAAAAAAATCAGGAAACATTTGTTTGTTTGCCGAGGATAACAGTATGGGACTTCAGCAAACTGGCCTTTTTTTTGCTGCCAAACTCGTAATCCAGCCGGCCCAGGCGAAGGCCCGCCCAGCCTACCTGGTTCACAATTACTTCCTCATTTTTTTTGTTGGTGATCACCGCCGGCTCGTCCAGAAAGGTATGGGTATGCCCGCCGATAATCAGGTCTATGCCTTCTGTTTCTTTGGCCAGGATGCGGTCGCTTATCTTGCCGGTATTGTAGCTGTAGCCCAAGTGCGAGAGGCATATCACCATATCGCACTTTTCCTTTTTCCGAAGGCGGTCGCTCATCTTGCGGGCTACGTAAACCGGGTCTTCATACTGCGTTTTCCCAAACGCCTCGGGGGCCACCAGCCCTTTCAGCTGAATGCCCAGGCCGAATATGCCAATTTTAAGGCCGTCTCTTTTTAAAACGGTATAAGGCTGCGTTTTGCCTTCCAGCGCGGTGCCGGTAAAATCATAATTGGTTGTCAGCACCGGGAAGCTGGCATGTGGCAGTTGCCTGGCAAATCCTTCCACGCCGGCATCAAAATCATGGTTGCCCATGGTGCAGGCATCGTAGCCCATGGCGCTCATGGCCTTTATTTCCGGCTCGCCATGGTACAGGTTAAAGTAGGGCGTGCCCTGAAAAATATCGCCGGCATCCAGCAGCAATACCGGATGGCCCTCGGCCCTGATTTGGCGGATGACTGCCGCCCGTGCCGCTACCCCGCCCTGCCCTGCGAACTTGCCGCCGTCTTCACCGAAAGGCTCCATGCGGCTGTGCACGTCGTTGGTATGCAGGATGGTTAAACGTTTAACGGTTCCTCCGGCCAGGCTTTGCCAGGGAAAGCTGCCTGTGAGCAGAAGGCCGCCGCCGATGCCGGCCTTCTTTAAAAAATCTCTTCTATTCTGCATAACTGATTCGGTTTTCCAGGGAAGGATGCAGGGGTATGCCGGCATGGTCCAGCGCGGCGAGGTATTGCAGCAGCGCATCGCGCACAAACACGGTGGTTTTACGGCGGCGCAGCGGGCGCAGCATGTCGCAATTGTCGCCGCCTTCTGCCATGTAATCGTTGACTGCCATTTTATAGGTCAAATCTTCATTAAGCGGCTGCCCGTTTATTTTTATATCCATGGCCTTGTCCCCGCTGATCACAAAAGTAAGGCCACTGACGGGCCAGCCTTTCCGGGCCGCCATGTGGTCGCAAAACTGCTGCACCACCCTGCCCGGAATCTCTAAAATGGTAATGGTGTTATCAAACGGCATCAGCTCATACACCTTGCCGCGGGTAATGGCGCCCGGCGCCAGGTACGGAATGCGCAGGCCGCCATAATTGGCCACGGCGCAACTCACAGATTGGTCAATGGCCTGGGCGGCGCTCAATTGCGCATCGGCTACAAAATTGCCCATGGTGCTTTCCGGCTGGCTTTTGGTCAGCGGCACATCGCAATGGCCCACCACTACCTGCATCATGGTATCCACCCCCAGCTTGTAAGGCGCCATCAGGGCATTCAGGGCGCTGTCCGGTCCCTGACCGTGAATTTCATAATACCGGGTGTAAACTGCTGCTGCACTTTCCTTTTGCTGCGCCTGCATGGTAGGCAGGCAAAGCAGCATCCATCCTGCTAAAAAGAGGCCTCTTTTCATTATTGGCGTTCGTAAGATTCTACTAAAATACAACACGCTTTTTGTATGCTGCCGTATGTTTACCACCTGCTATGACGCAAAAACCCCGGCTGCTGCGCCAATACCTGATATCGCCCGTACTGGAGTTTATCCGCGACAGCCGTGCGGTGGGCATCGTGCTGCTGGCCTGCACGGCCATTTCCCTGTTGCTTTCCAACCTGCTGCCCCACAGCGGTTATACGGAGTTCTGGCAACGCGAGTGGCACTTCCTGCCCGCTTCTTTTCCTTTCCCCCACAGCCCGGCACACCTCATCAACGACCTGCTGATGGCCATCTTTTTTTTGATGGTGGGCCTGGAAATAAAGCGGGAACTGATGACCGGCGAGCTCAGCGATATGCGCACGGCTGCCCTGCCTGTTATCGGGGCTATGGGCGGCATGGCGGTACCTGCGCTCATCTTTGTATTGTTTAATGTGGGCGGCGCTTTTCTTCATGGCTGGGCTATTCCCATGGCTACCGATATTGCCTTTTCGCTGGGCATTCTTTCGCTGCTGGGACAAAAGCGCGCCACGCTTTCCATGCGCATCTTTTTGATGGCCCTGGCCATCATAGATGATCTGGGCGGCATTGTGACTATTGCCATTTTTTATACCAGCGACATCAGCCTTACCTACCTGCTTTTCTCTGCCATGCTGTTCTTGTCGCTGCTGGCGTTGAACCTTTTCCGCGTACGCTGGCTGCCGCTTTATTTTTTAATGGGCGCCCTGCTGTGGTACTTTGTGTTCCGGTCCGGCATTCATGCTTCCATTGCGGGTGTCTTGCTGGCTTTTACCATCCCCCTGGGCAAAAGCAATAAAATCATTCATGCCCTGCACGACCCGGTTAGCTTCATCATCCTACCGCTGTTTGCACTGGCCAACACGGCCTTCGTGCTGCCCGGTACCGACGCCCTCATTGCCGACAAAACCGTGGTACTAGGCGTAGGCCTGGGTTTGCTATTGGGCAAGCCGCTGGGCATTACCCTATTTACTTTCGGCGCCATGCGCCTGTTTCGCCTGAAAGGGCAGGACTGGATGACGCTGCCGCATTTGATTGGGCTGGGTTTAATTGCCGGCATTGGCTTTACGATGTCCATATTTATTACCGCGCTGGCTTTCAGTGGCGATGAACAGGCCGAAAAAGCAGCCAAGCTCAGTATTTTGGCAGCTTCTTTGCTGGCCGGGCTGCTGGGTTATTTAATGCTGAACCGGCGCCTGAAAAATGAGCCGGTGATAGCAGAGGGACAGGGGTAAAGAATTTCAGCACGCCGGTCGCAAATGGCCTGTAACCTGTACCGCTGCTTCCCCTTCCTGGCAGGAAGTTTTTGCACCCCTGAGCTAAAAGATTATTATGGCAAATTTTGGAGCGCTCATACAATCGGAAACACCGGTACTGGTAGATTTTTATGCAGACTGGTGCGGCCCCTGCAAGCTGATGGCGCCTGTGCTGAAAGAAGTTAAAGATGCCCTGGGCGATGCCGTGCGCATTGTAAAAATAGACGTGGACAAAGAACAGCAGGCCGCTGCTTCGTTTGGCATTCAGGGCATACCCACATTTATGATTTTTCAGAACGGGGAAATAAAATGGCGCGCCAGCGGTGTGCTGAGCAAGCAGCAGCTGATTCAAACGCTGCAAACGTTTATGAAGCCGGCCTCATAACCGGAAATACACAACCGTGGCGCCGTAGCCATAGCGCCCTTCCCATTCGTTTTTAAACGTGCTTACCTCAGGTGTTTCTTTCAGCACCCGGTGCACTTCGGCGCGCAGCTTGCCCTTGCCCATGCCATGTATAATCACCATCCGCTCCTGATGGTGCATCACCGCAAGGTGCAGGAAGTATTCCAGCGTTTCCAGTTGCAGCTTCAGGATTTCGGCAGGACTCATGCCTTTGTGCTTTGCTGTCAGTTGCTCTATATGCAAATCCAGCTCATAGCGCGGCGGGGGCAGCAAGGGGTTTACAGGACTGCCCGCGGCCGGCGCCAGCTGCAGCCCGGGAATTTTGTCGGCAATAGTGGCCACAGGAGCCGGCTTTAAATGATCGGCAAGCAGGTAATTAAAGGCGGGCTGGTTGTTTTGCAGCAATTCCTGAATATGCGCAAACAGCTTTGCCGGCCGGATGCGCAATACCCCCTTGGCCGCCTCGGTATCTTTTCCTTCACCGGCTTCCAGCTGCCAGTGAAAACGCGGCTGCATACTGGCTGCTTCCAGGCTAAAAAAATGCAGGTACAGGTTGCCAAACGGCTGCAGGCTGCCACTGTGCTGAAACAGGCTTTGCCCCTGCGCATCAATGGCTTCGTAGCTAAAGCGGATGGTTTCCGAAAGCTCGTTGAGCAGATAAATTTTAAAGCGCTCCACCACATCCTCCAGTATGTCCGGCTTGAATTCCGGCAAAAAAGAAAGATACACGCCACTGGGCAGGCGCGCGGCAGCCGGCGCTTTTTTCTCTACCGGCAGTTCATCACCGCTGATAAGCCGTTTTTTGGCTTTGCGCTGTTCCAGGAACCATTTCAGGTAAGGATGCTCCAGCTGATCTTCATAAGCCGGAAAAGAAATGCTCCTGACCGTCACCTCATACATGCCACCGCCCAGCTCGCCGGTAATGATTCCTTCCTCGCCGGTTTGTGTCAGCAGCACTTTATCGCCTACCGTAAATTTCATTTGCGTAAGATAAGATGTGTTGTGGAACGCCTGGCCATCCAGGGCACCCGTTTCCGAACCTTTATTCCTGTTCCAAAAACTGCTTCAGCGCCTGCAGCGCCTGTGCGCGGTGGCTTATTTTAAGCTTGATGCTTTCATCCAGCTCGCCAAACGTTTGCTCAAAACCCTCAGGTATAAAAACAGGATCGTAGCCAAAGCCTTTGCTGCCTCTGGCCTCCGGCGCAATGCTGCCCCTACAGCGCCCTTCAAAATAATGCGGTGTACCATCGGCCGTTATCAGGCAAAGCACCGCCTCGTACCAGGCCTGTCGGTTTTCCGCTGCCTGTAATGCCTGCAGCAGCAATTCCCGGTTGTCGGCATCGCTGCGCTGCGGCCCGGCAAAATGAGCGCTGTCCACACCCGGACGGCCATCGAGCGCGGCGGCACAAATACCGCTGTCGTCTGAAAGCACCGGTTTGCCGCAAAAGTCAAAAACGGTTTTGGCTTTGGTAAAAGCGTTTTCGCGAAAAGTATGGAAGGGTTCTTCGATAGCCTGGATAAAACCAATGTCGCGCAGCGTAAGCAGGCGGTAACCGGGCAAAAGGGCAGCCATTTCTTTCAGCTTGCCTTCGTTGTTGCTGGCCAGCACAATTTCTTTCATGGTGCAACTTTAGGCAATAGCAACGTAACATTGCGGGGTCATGAAATTTTTGATTGCAGGCCTGGGCAATATCGGTCCTGAATATGACGGCACCCGCCACAATATTGGCTTTGAAGTAGCCGATGTGTTTACCCTGAAGCACGGGGGCAGCTTCCGGCTGGACCGCCATGCGTTTGTTTCCAACATAAAATGGAAAGGGCATCAGTTTACCGTTATCAAGCCCACCACCTACATGAATTTAAGCGGCAAAGCTGTGCGCTACTGGCTGGATAAAGAAAAGATTCCCATCGGGCAGCTGATGGTGGTGATGGACGATCTGGCCCTGCCCCTGGAAACCCTGCGGCTGCGCCCGGGTGGCAGCGACGCCGGCCACAACGGCTTAAAAAGCATTCAGGAAGCCCTGCAAACCAACCAGTACCCACGGCTCAGGTTTGGCATCGGCAATCAGTTTGCAAAAGGGCGGCAGGTGGATTTTGTATTGGGCCGCTGGAAGCCGGAGGAAATCCCGGTTGTCAAGGAAAAGCTGCTGAAAAGCGTGGATTTCATTGAAAGCTTTGCCAGCGTGGGACTGGAAAAAACAATGAGCCTGTATAACAATTAGACTGGGTAGGGGATTTGGAGATTTGAAAATTTGAAGATTTGAAGATTTGAAAATGGAGATTTGAAGTTTGGAATTTGGGATTTGGAATTTGGAATTTGGAATTTGAAGTTTCTTATCCACTGCTTCACCAAAACGGGCATCATTTTCGCAGCCTATTTGGCATGAAAATCGCAAATAAAATTCCGGTTGCCCGCCGCGCCTCGGTGCTGGCTGCCGCCTGGCACCGCAAAGGAGCCATTGCCGGCATGCTGCGGTCTATGTGGCAGCGTCAGTACAAGGCTTCCCTGCTTACGCGTGCGGCCCTGCTGCTGGCCGTTTTGTATGTGGTCTTTCCGTTTGACTTTATACCCGATTTCATTCCCGTACTGGGCTGGGCCGACGATGGCGCCATACTTTATTTCCTGCTAAGCCGCCTCACAGGCGAATCAGAAAAGTACGAGCGCTGGCTGCAACAGTTCCGGGTTATAAATCGCGGCTAACCACATCCGGCACAAACTGCCGCACATCGCCGCCGTTCCGGATAACGTCGCGCACAAGCGTGGAAGAAATCGTGGCGTACAGCAAAGCGGTGGTCAGGAAAATGGTTTCGAGTCCCGGTGAAAGCATCCGGTTCATATCAGCAATAGCCTTTTCGTACTCAAAATCACTGACGTAGCGGATGCCGCGCAGAATGTACCGGGCGCCAATTTCCCTGCAGAAATCCACCGTTAAACCTTCATAGGCCACGGCACGCACCCGCGGCTCGCCGGCAAACAGTTCGTTGATCCAGGACAGGCGCTGCTCCAGGCCAAACATGGGCTGCTTGCTGCTGTTGGCCCCAATGCCAATCACCACTTCATCAAACAAATCCACCGCGCGGCGGATGATGTCTTCATGGCCTTTGGTAATGGGATCAAACGTTCCGGGGAAAAGACAAATGCGGGACAAAAGTGATAGAGGTTGAGGTTAAGGTTGAGAGAAAGACCAGAGTCGTTTTTACAAGTAAGGTCAATCCTTGTTTTTCGCAAAGAAAGAAAAAATGGCATCGCCGTATTGCTTTTCGCGGAGGTAAAGCGGATGGTCGCGAAACTGATGCCGGTGATCATGCTCTACAGCCAGCAGGCCGTCCGGCTTCAACAGGCTGCCCTGTGCAATCAAATCCGGCAACTGCCCCAGCCAGGGCAGGGCATAAGGCGGGTCTGCCAGTATAAAATCGAAACTGTCATTCGCGGTTTGCAGGTAATGCGCCACATCGGTACGCAGGACCGTTACCTGCTGTGCCACACCCAGCATGGCTGTGTTCTTTTTAATAAAAGCCACCAGGCGGGCATCCTGCTCTACGCACACGATGCGGGCGGTTTCCGAGCGCGAAGCCATTTCGTAGCTTACGGCTCCGGTGCCGCCAAACAGGTCCAGGAAAGAAATGTCATTAAAATCCAGGTTGTGCGCCAGCACATTAAACAAGCCTTCCCGCGCGCGGTCGGTGGTAGGCCGCGCGGGCATGGTAGCCGGCGGCTGAAAGCGCCTGCCGCCAAACCGGCCGGCTATGATGCGCATGTGCTCATTTTTTGAAACAGCGCCAGCACAGGATCCCAGGGGTCCGCTGCCGGTTCGCTCATGGCAAAGTAATTAGCCAGCGTGGCCGCCACGGCCGCAGTTTGCGGCGATACGCCCAGCACCTGCAGTTGCAGTCCCTGCGGGTGCAGGCCGGCGTCCTGCGCCGCAGACAAGGCCTGCCAAAGCACATCTTCGGGCGTGGTATATTCAAACTGCTGATACCACCGCAACTGACCATTCAGGTGCAGCACACCCACTGCCATTGCATCCAGCAGGCAAAAAAGAAAACCTTCTGCCGGAGATTCGAGCAGGCATTGGGGCAGCGGGCGCAGCGTTAGTTCCTGCTGCAGCGGGCTCAGCTCATCCTGCAGGGAAGGTTCTTCAGCGTAGGTAAGGTGCAGGGCCGACTTGCTCAGATAAATGGATTTAACAGCGGCGGGCAGGCAGGGGAAAAGCTGGCAGAGCCAGGTAGTAGCTTCTTCTTCCTTAAAAATAGCCGCCGGCGTTAACAGCAATGCTTCCGGCAAAAAATAAATATGCTTCAGCAAAGCCCCGCTGCGCAGCAAACCTACTTTTTCGCGTGCGGTACCAATATGGCCGGTTTGCTCTGCCTGTACCACCACACCATCTTTTGACAAACCGGCCAGCGTAAGGCCGGATGGCTGCAGCAAGCCCGTGAGGGAATGAACGCGGTTATTGGAGGCAGCGGTATAGGGATAAGCAACAGAGGGCACAATCATTTCCATAGCGAGGTGGCAATGCTACAATAAATTTGCCATTCAGCGGCGCTTCGTTCGCTGCCTATAATCCAACCGCTGTTGAAAGTCTTTGTTTCTTACCGGCAAATTATCCGTCTGGCACTGCCCATTTCAGCATCCTTACTGGTGCCGCAAATCAACTTTTTCGCCAACACTGCTTTCCTGGGGCGTTATGGCGCCCGGGAACTTGCCGTGAGCGGGGTAGCCGGCCTGTTTTATCTGATTTTAAGCATGGTAGGCTACGGGCTGGCAAGCGGCGTACAGGTGGTGATGGCGCGGCGCGCCGGTGAAGGAAAGACGGATGATTTAAGCCGCACTTTTACGAACGGCGCCTTTCTGAGCCTTTTTATTTCGCTGTGCCTGATGGTGCTTTGCCTTTGGATGGCGCCGATACTCTTTGGCCTGTTCCTGCAAAATGGCGAACATGCGCTGATGAGCATCAACTTCCTGTACCTGCGTGTATGGGGCCTGCCCTTTCTGATGCTCACGCAATTGTTCAATGCCTTTTTTATTGTCATTGGCAAAACGCGCTACCTGATGGTCAGCAGCCTGGCCGCAGCCGTCGTCAACATCCTGCTGGATTACCTTTTTATCTTTGGCCGCTGGGGCTTTCCGGAAATGGGCCTCGAGGGCGCCGCCCTGGCATCTATACTGGCCGAAGTAGTAGCCCTGCTCGTAGTGCTGGGCTTTTTTTACTATAAGAAAATTCATGCAAAATTTCCTGTCCGGGCACACCTGGAGCTGGATCTGCCGCTGATACGGCGCATGGGTAAAGTGGCGCTGCCGCTGGTAGTACAGTACTTTTTTTCCATTGGCGGCTGGCAGCTTTTTTTCATTTATGTGGAACATCTGGGTGAAGCGCCGCTGGCTGCTTCGCAAATGCTACGCTCTATCATGGGCATGATAGGCATCAGCACCTGGGCGTTTGCCATTACCTGCAATATGATGGTCAGCAATATTATTGGTCAGGGACAGGCGCGGCAGGTGGTGCCGCTGATAAAAAAGGTCTGCACGGTCAGCTTTGGCATTACGCTGGGCATCTGCCTGGTTTTATGGGTCAGCGGGCCGCACCTGCTGGCCTTTTACCGCGACGATGCCGCCCTGGTACAGCTGGCCCTGCCCAGCCTGCACGTTATCCTTATTTCTGCCCTGATTATGAGCATTGCCACCACCGTTTTTAATGGCGTGGTAGGCACCGGCAATACCTGGGTAAACCTGGGTATGGAAGTATTTTGCGTGTGCTGCTATATCGCTTATTGCACCGTCGTAATTGCCAACATGCGGCTGTCGCTTACCTGGGCCTGGATGAGTGAATTTGTGTACTGGACTACCCTCCTGGTGGTAGCCACCGGTTATCTTTTTTCTTACCGCTGGCGCGGAAAGAAGATTTAAACTGCCGGCCGCATGTAAAACCGGATTATTCCATTTTCCTGGCAAACCAGATGTCAAGCTTCTGCCCGTAACTGCCGGTGAGCACCCGTTCAAAATGGCGGCTGCCGTCTGTAAAAATGATGTTGGGGGTATTGGGACTTACAGCACCTTCCTCCCAAAAGAAAATTTCCATGTGGTGAATTGCATCGTCCGGCAGGTGAAAGGAAAGCCGCCGCTTACCATTATTCAACAGCTTGTAGCGGTGCAAAATTTCCTGACCGTCAAAATGAAGACTGATGATATCGCCATCTTCCTCAAAACCATCCCAGATTTCCAAAACCACACTGTCTGACTGCCATACAAAAAAAGGTTCCTTTGAAAATGTATCTGCCGGACTAATGCGTTTGGGCTTGGGCGGAGGCGGCGGGGTGGGCGGGGTGGGCGGGGTGGGTGCCGTTGCCGGCTTTGGCCGGGTAACAGAATTTTGCTGCCTGGCTGTGGTCCGGGCCGGTCGGGAGGCAGGCTGCCGCCGGGGTGTGCTGACAGCTGGCCTGGGCGCCGGCGGTATGGGCGTTACGTCGGTTAAAACCATGGTGCCGCCTTCGCAGGGCGTACCGTCGGGCTGCCGGCTGTCAAACAAACCGGTATATACGGTTTTACCGTTGTCGGTGTTTTTTTTCAGGTTGGCAGAAAAAAAGCAGAAGTAGGTATTAGGCAGGGGGTGTTCATCCAGCGAAACGGTTTCTTTCAGAAAAAAATCTCCGTTTTTTTCCAGCCTGCCAATCAGCTTGGCTTTCAGTACGCCGGTACTGCTGCTGGTAAGGGTATAGCCATCAATATTGCCATTGGCAGCAAGGGTATATTCGGCCACGTAGGTAGAAGGGGCGCTGCCGCGCACAAATACATAGCCCGTAAGCTTGTAGCGCCCCGGTTTTGATTGCGCCTGCGCGGGTTTCGCAAAGCCCAGGAACAGCAAAAAGCAAATTAGGTATCTCATATAGAATGGCCTGCCTACAAACTTAAGACAGTGCATTGCACGGCCTTGACAAGAAAATACAAATTCCCTACCACGCGGCTGCGAGGATGCAGGTATGAACTAACTGCGCGGCGCCTTCCGGCGTTTCCGCGGCTTTTTTTCGTGCAATTCCAAATAGCCGCCCGGGCAGGGCGTTCCATCGCCGGTGCGGCTGCTGAATTTGCCTTTATACCACACCTGCCGGCCATCTTTTAAGCGTACCAGCCGCCCGCTGAAGAAACAATAATATAACTGCCCGCTCAGCGAACCGGTTTCTGTAAACACAATGGTTCCATCCGGAAATTCCCTTCCGGTTACATAGGCTTTCAGTTTGCCCTCCTTGCTTTCTGTCGTGGAAATACCTTTAAAATAGCCGCTGTCTGTGGTTGTAAATTCCAGCTGGTAATCCTGCAAATCTCCCTCCATTTGCAGCATACCTTTCAACAAACGCAGTGAATCCTGAGCGGCAGCTGCCTGATGCAGCAAAAGAAATAGCAGCAGCAAAGGGAGGCGCATGTGCATTTTATTTCTTTTCTGACAGCTCGCGGTACAACATACGCACCAGCCCGTCGGCCAGGCCAATTTTGGGTACATAAATCTCGTGGGCGTCCGTCCAGCGCATCACGTTCAGAAAAATTTCCAGCGCCGGCACAATCACATCGGCACGGTCGGCACGCAGCTGGTACCGGTCCATCCTTTCCTGTACAGTCAGCGGGGCAAGCGCTTCCTGGTAGCTGCGCAGCAGTTCCAGTTTCAGGGGCTGCCCTTCTTTCTTTTTGGAAAGAGAAAATATTTTATTGATGTTGCCGCCGCTGCCAATTGCTTCCAACGGACTAAACCTGCGGGCCAGCTTTTTTAAAAACCGCCGCATTTCTTCCCAGGTTTCTTTTTCTACCCTGCCCTGCAACAGCCGGATGGTACCGATGTTAAAGGATTCTTTGGCCACCATCTCGCCCCTGGCAAAAACGGTAAGCTCGGTGCTGCCGCCCCCTACGTCTATATATAGGTAACGCTTGCGGGTGCTGAGGTTTTCGGCGGCGTGTGTTTCATAAATCACGTTGGCTTCTTCCTGCCCGGTAAGAATTTTCAGCTGGATGCCACTTTCCGCTGCCACGCGCTGCAGCACCGAAGCGCCGTTGGTGGCGTCGCGCATGGCGCTGGTGGCGCAGGCTTTAAACGCCACTACCCCATAGACTTTCATCAATAGCTGATAAGCCTGCATGGTGGCAATCATCCGCGCTTCCCTGTCGTGGCCAATGCTGCCGGTGGCAAATACATCCATACCCAGGCGCAGGGGCACCCGTACCAAGTTAAGCTTGACGAGCGCTTCTTTACCCTCCTTATTGGTGGTTGCTTCAGAAATGAGCAGGCGGGCAGCATTGCTGCCTACATCTATAGCGGCCAGTATCAAGAGGAATAGGTTTTAGCTGCAAGATAATCGTAGATGGCCATCTGGGAGCGCCGGGGTGCGGCACCGGGACTGGGCGTTACGTAATCATTTTGCTGTTCGTTATCCAGGATGCGGGCCTTTACATTTTCTGCCAGCTGCAGGGCCAGCATGTCTTTTAATTCCTTTTGGATTTCCGGATCGTAAACAGGACAGGCTGCTTCGATGCGGTGGTCCAGGTTGCGCACCATCCAGTCGGCACTGGAGATAAATACGGTTTCCCGGCCGCTGCTTTGAAATACAAATACGCGTGCATGTTCCAGAAAGGCATCCACAATACTGATGGCATACATCGGCCGCTTAAAATCCGGCTGGTCGGGCAGGATGCCGCAGATGCTGCGTACAATCAGCTTTACATCCACTCCTTCGCGCCCCGCTTCGTACAGCTGGTTGATGAGTACCGGGTCGGTCAGGTTATTAAGCTTGATGCACATGGAGGCCGGCTTTTCCTTATGGGCGGCTTTAATTTCTTTGCCAATCAGCTTGCTGAAAAACTGGCGCATATTTACCGGTGCGGTTGGCAATACTTTATTTTCTTTCAGAAGATCCATGCTGGTGCCCGGTGCTGCCTGCAAAAAGCGAAAGATGCGATCCGCATCCTGCAGCAGTGTCTTGTTGGCAGTAAGCAGGCAGTGGTCGCCGTAAAGCCGCGCAGTATCTTCATTAAAATTGCCGGTGCTGATAATACCGTATTGCTTGACGCGATTGAATTCGCGTTTCTGAATCAGGCAAAGCTTGGCATGAACCTTATAGCCCGGCGGGCCCAGCAATACCTGTACACCTTCTTCTTCCAGCACTTCTTTCCACATCAGGTTGGCTTCTTCATCAAAGCGGGCGCGCAGTTCCAGCACTACGGTTACCTGCTTGCCATTGCGTACGGCATTAATCAGGGCATTAATCACCTTGCTTTCCTTAGCCAGCCGGTAGCAGGTTATTTTAATGTGCGTTACAAAAGGATCGATGGCTGCCTCGCGCAATAAATCTATCACAGAGTCGAAGGAATGATAGGGGAAATGCAGCATGACGTCGCGGGTATCCAGCACCTGCATGATGCGGCGGGGCTGCACCAGCAGCGGGTGCACAAAGGGCCTTCTGCCCTGCTGATAATCCGGAAACACGCTTTCCGGAAAATCCATAAAGTCTTTAAAATTATGGATGCGCCCGCCGGCCACCAGGTGATCTTTCTTGGTAAGCTGCAGCCGTTTCATCAGATAATCCAGCAAGGCAGGATCGATGCTCCGGTCGTAAATAAAACGGGTGGCGCGACCCAGTTTTCTTTTCTTCAGGCCTTTGGAAAGCGCTTCAATCACATCCATATTTACATCCTGATCCAAATCCAGCTCAGCATCGCGCGTCATTTTGATGATGTAGGCCTGGAACGTATCAAAGCCAAAAGGCCCGAAAATGGCAGGCAGGTTGTAACGGATAATATCTTCCAGCAGGATGATGCTGTGACCGCCGCCCTCAGACGGCAACTGCACAAAACGGGGCAGCAGCCGGGAGGGCACTTCTATGAGGGCATAGCGTTGCAGCGTGGTGTGGCTGCTGCTGCCCAGGATGCAGGCCAGGTAAATACTGCGGTCACGCAGCAGCGGCATTTTGGGAATGCTTTCTATCATAAGCGGCACAATGCGGGTGCGCACTTTTTCAGAAAAATATTGCTGCACAAAATCCTGCTGCTTCGGGGTCAGCGAACTTTCGTTGCGCAGGTAAATCTGCTGCTGCGCCAGCCGGGCCATGATGTCATTAAAAATATTGTCGAAGGCATCCTGCTGCGCATTCACCGTCTCCTGGATCTGTGCCAGGATTTTATCGGGATTTTGCTCCAGGTGGGCTTTTACCTTTTTACCCAGGTGCACCATCCGGTTCAGCGAGGCAACGCGTACCCGGAAAAATTCATCCATATTGTTGGAAAATATACCCAGGAAACGAAGGCGGTCGTACAGGTGCACGGCAGGGTCTGCGGCTTCCTGCAATACGCGCGCGTTGAAAGAAAGCCAGCTTAAATCGCGGACAAAAATTTGCTTACCGGAATGTTTCACACTTGAAAAGTAGAACTTTATAAAAAAACAAAGCCAGCAGGTGTGTGTACGGCCGGTGGACGGATGGTATCAGGCAGCCTTGCCCGGCCCTCAGCCTTTTAGCTGCCCTATTATCCCGGTGGTGGAATGGCCTTCCAGAAACGGCAGGATGGCCACCCGGCCGCCCTGCGCCTCTACAAAAGCGGCGCCTACAATATTTTCCTTTTTATAATCGCCGCCTTTAGCCAGCACATCGGGCTTCACGAGCGCTATGAGTGCAGCCGGCGTGTCTTCCTCAAACAAACAAACGGCATCAATCACCAGCAGCGAAGCCAGCTGAAACAGGCGATCCTCCTGTTGGTGAATGGGCCGGGAAGCACCTTTCAGGCGCTTTACGGAGACATCGCTGTTGAGGCCTACCACCAGCTTGTTGCCCTCGGCAGCGGCTGCAGCCAGATACCGGAGGTGGCCGGGGTGCAGAATATCGAAGCACCCGTTGGTAAACACCACTTTCTGGCCCGTCACCCGCCAGCTGTGGCAAAGGCGCTCCAGCGCAGCCGGTGTTTTAATTTTATTTTCTATCCAGTCTGTGGGCTTGTTCATGGCGGCGGTTGTATATCGGCAAAAATAAGAGCGCCAGCAATCCCAGCACCAGCAGCAGCAGGGTTTGCACCAGCCAGCTGACCCAGCCAAAGGCCAGGCCCATGGCGGCTGTTACGCCGTAAAGCTGCTGCAGCACCTCCTGCACAGCAATGGGGTAAGCACCCAGTCCGCCGGGGGTTACTATCATGCCCAGGCTGCCAAACACCAGCACCGAAAGCGCAGCTTTGATGCCAAGACCCATGGTAGCGTCTAGGCTAAAGAAGCCGATGTAAATAAGGCCCAGGTAGCAGGCCCATATTAATAAGGTATAAAGCAAAAACAGGGCGCGGCTTTTCATTTTCCAGATGGCGCTGATGCCGCTGCCCAGTCCGGCAATAAAGCCGCCAATCTTGCTGTTTTTCCCTTTTTTGTAGATGATAAACAACACGGCAATCAAACCAACCAGCACGCCGCCTGCTGTAACCAGCACCCCGCTTTTAGCGGAAAGCTGCGTATAAAGGCCGGCTGCATAGTCGCGCACTACATCCACCTGTATGGCAAAAGCAAGCGCTGCCACCAGCACCAGGCAAATCAAATCAAAAGAACGCTCGGCCACGATGGTGCCGATAATCTTATCGGCAGGCTCTTTTTCGTAACGCGCCAGCACGGTGCAGCGCGCCACTTCTCCCATACGGGGCAACAGCAGGTTCACCAGATAACCCACCAGCACGGCAGCGGTAATGTTGAAGATGGAAGGCCGGAGGTGCAGCGGTTGCAACAGCAGCTTCCAGCGCAGAGCGCGGAACAAATGCGACAAAAAGCCAACAATGGTAATAGGAAAAAGCAGCCAAAGACGTCCCTGCACCTGCCGGAAAGCTTCTTTGATCTGTGCCAGATCGCCGGGGCTTAGCTTTTGGTATTGCCAGACAATCAGGGCAAAGGCAAGGCCGAAGAAGATAGCATATTGCAGCAGTGTAAAGAGCAGCTTTTTGTTCATGCCGGTATCTTAAAGCCCGTTGTTTTCGTTGGGGAAAATAATGGCGGGCTTAAAAGTACACGCTGCTTCAAAATCCATGGTGGCATAGCTCATAATAATAATAGTATCGCCTACGTGCACCCGGCGGGCCGCCGGTCCGTTCAGGCATATCATGCCGCTGCCGCGGGTGCCGCGAATCACATAAGTTTCGATACGCGCGCCGTTTTCAATATCCACTACCTGCACTTTTTCGTGCTCCAGCAGGTTGGCTGCCTCCATCAGTGCTTCATCTATCGTGATGCTGCCGATATAGTGCAGATTGGCTTCGGTAATTTTTACGCGGTGTATCTTGCTCTTTAGAATTTCTATCTGCATGCGATGGCAAAAGTAATAAGCGCCTGCCATAGCAGCAGGCCAGCCTTACGGAATGGTTTTGTAAAAGATAGCCCGGTGCAGGGATTGCAGCCAGCAACAGTAATATTTCTGAAATAAAATAAAACATTTAAACAGCCTAAATACCTCAGTTACCCATGGCACACACCGATGCTGAAAACCGCTTTCCCAACGGCCCCCACGATGCGCCGGACGCCTACAACGAAGCGCTGAAAGCCAAATGGCTGGGCGCTCTGGAAATGCTGCCTTCCTGGCTGGATGCCCTGATCGAAAACCTGGATGAAGCACAGCTGAAAACGCCCATGCGCCCTGGCGGCTGGAGCATCCACCAGGTCATGCATCACCTTTCAGACACGCATATGGTGGCCTACGAGCGGTGCAAGCTGATGCTCACAGAAGAAATCCCCATCATCAAACCCTATGATCACGATGCCTGGAATGAACTGCCCGATGTAAGCGGCACACCGGTAAATATTGCCATTACGCTGCTGCATGCGCTGCACCGCCGCTGGCTGGCTTTACTGCGCGGACTGTCCGCTGCCGCCTGGGACCGCACCTTTTTCCACCCCGAAAAAAATGAAGAAGTTGCCTTGTGGCAGCACGTGGCTTATTATGCCTGGCATGGCCGCCACCACATGGAGCAGATGCGCGCCTTCCGCCTGCGGCAGGGCTGGGCTTAACGTTGCTTGGCGCCCCACCCTATTTTTGCATCCTTGAAACAGGTTATCCTCCGGCCCCTGAAGATAGTTGCCTGGCAATTGCTGCTGTTGCTGCTGCTGTATCAGTGCAGCCGCCTTTGCTTTTATCTTATCAATCAACCCGCTTTCCCCGGGCTGCGTGCCGGTTCTTATTTAAATATTTCTGTCAGCGCCCTGCGCTACGATATTTCGGCCATACTGGCGCTGAATACGCTGTACATCCTGCTGATGCTGCTGCCCATACCGGCCCGGCGCCTTTGGGAAAAGAGCAAGCAAATCCTGTTTCTGAGCGTCAATACAGTAGCCCTGCTCTTTGAGCTCTCCGACTGGGCGTATTTTCCATTCAACCAGAAAAGAGCCACAGCAGATGTGCTGGATATGGTAAGCCGGCAGGGCGATTTCTGGAACCTGCTGCCCGGTTTTTTGCGGGATTACTGGTATGTGCTCCCCGCCGCCCTTTTCTTTATTTTCCTGCTATGGCTGGGCAACCGGCAGATTTTAAAAAATTATCCACCCCCGCCCCCGCCTCCACCCTTAGCCTTTACAGAGCGCCCGCCCGTTAAGCGCCGCTGGCAATTAGCCGCTTTTCAACTGCTGGTACTGGCGCCGGTGCTGGGGCTTTGCCTCATCGGCATCCGCGGCGGACTGCAATATATTCCCATTGGCATCCGCAATGCGGTGCAGGCGGCACCCAGCCGCTATGTGCCTCTGGTGCTGAATACACCGTTCAGCATTATTAATTCTTATGCTACACCCGGGCTGGAAGCGGTACACTATATGCCGGATGCGGCTATTACCAAATTGCTGCCCCCCTTCATCAAACAATACCCGGCAAAAGGCTTCCGGCAAAAAAATGTAGTCGTCATTATTCTGGAAAGCTTTTCCAAAGGCCTGACGGCCGCCGGGGCCAACGGGCAAAGCTTCACGCCGTTCCTGGACAGCCTTTCTGCGCAGTCGCTGAGCTGCTATCAGGCCTATGCCAACGGGCTGCGTTCCGCCGAAGGCATACCGGCCATCCTGGCGGGCATCCCCACGCTTATGCAGGAGCCGTTTACAACCAGCAACTACGGCGCCAACCACATTACTAGTTTACCGGGCACCCTTAAAAGCAGGGGCTACCGGTCTGCTTTTTTTCATGGCGGCACTAATGGCACCATGAGCTTTGATGTATTTGCCGCTGCCGCGGGTTTCGATCATTATTTTGGCCGCACGGAATTCGGCAACGAAAAAGAATACGATGGCAACTGGGGCATCTGGGACGCTCCTTACCTGCAATATACCGCGCAGCAGTTGCAGCAGTTACAGCAACCGTTCATGGCTTCCGTCTTTACGCTTAGCTCTCACCCGCCCTACCACCTGCCGCCGGGCTATACCAGCCGGGTTCCGCAGGAGCCGCCCCTGGCGCAGGCGGTTGGCTATACGGATGATGCCTTGCGCCAGTTCTTTGCCACTGCCGCTACAATGCCCTGGTATAACAATACCCTCTTTGTAATTACGGCCGACCATACCGCGCCGGAATTCCGTACCGGCCGCTATGGCACGGGCATGGGCCTGTATGCCGTGCCGCTGCTTTTTTTCTCGCCGGGAGATACCGCTTTGCGCGGCAGCTACGACGGCATTTGCCAGCAACTGGATATTCTGCCGTCCGTACTCGACTATCTCGGTTACGAGCAGCGGTTCTTTGCCTTTGGCAACAGCATCTTCCGGCCTGCCCTGCCCAACGGCCGCTTTGCCATTAACTGGAACAATGGCCAGTATCAATGGCTGGAAGATCAACTATTGCTGCAAACAACCGATACCACGCCTACAGGCTATTTCCGCGTACAGGCAGACAGCCTGATTAGCAACAACCTGCTGCCACAGTTGCAGGAAGAAGCCAGAACCACCCACCTGCTGCCCCTGCTGGCTTTCATCCAGGCCTACCGCCACGCCCTGATACAGAATGAAATGAGCACAAGCCGCTGACAGCCCGGCTCATTTGCCCTTTGGCGGATAGGGAATATCTTAGCGGCTAAAACCAAGCAAAATATTATGGAAGCAGGACTGATGCATCTCCACAACCTGATGCGCTGGCTGGTATTGCTCTTTGGGCTGCTGGCGCTCATCACCAGTATGCGCGGCATTGGCGGCCGCCGCGATTTTACCAACGGCGATAAACGCACTGCGCTTTATTTTCTGATTGCGGCCGATCTGCAACTGCTGATTGGGCTGGCGCTTTATTTTATCGGGCCCTGGGGTTACAAGCTGGTGCAGCTTTCTGGCGGCATGGGCGCTGTAATGAAGGACTCCTTTGCAAGATTCTGGGTAATTGAGCACCCGGTCATGATGCTGCTGGCTATTATCCTCGTGCACATCGGCTACAGCGGTACTAAAGGCAACCGCCCCCACCGCACTAAGTTCCGGCGCTTGTTCTGGTGCACCCTTATTGCCCTGATCCTTATTTTGGCAGCCGTGCCATGGCCCTTCCGCGAGTTGGTGGGCAGGCCCTGGTTCCCCGGCATGGGCGCTTAGTGCGTACTACAAAGCAGTATGGCTCCTGTTTTATTTTTTGGGGCTGTGGCGCTTCAGGCGCAGGCTGCAACAGCAGTTCCGGCTGCCTGCTTCAAGTCCTCCCCCGAAACGAGTTCGGGGTCCGGGCTTTCCGCGGCATCCGGCAGCCTTTCGGCGCAGCCGCGCTTTTGAACGAAAAAGGGTTGCTAATGTTTCCCACTGGGCGTTAGCGGCCCTTTTTGCCTGAAACAACTATCCTTTCGCTACGGGCTACTTTACCAACATATTACACAACCACAAACGGAACGGTTTTTTATCTTTGCACCCAAAGAAGAAAAATTGCTGCCCGGCAGCATCAGGCACTATTTTTAAGTAGCCTCACATGGCCGTCCGCTTCCTGCATTACAAACCAGTTCTGAAGTATGGAAGCACCGTGCCGGTTAAAAGCTTTCTTTTTAAGCCAACCAATGGAATATAACTCAACCCGCAGCCGCATGGCTATGCCGGAATACGGCCGTAATGTACAGGCCATGGCAGAGCACCTGCTGACAATTGAAGATCCGCAGAAACGCCTGCAGGCTGCCGAATACCTAATAGAGGTGATGGTGATCCTGACGCCACACCTGAAGACAATTGAAGATTACAAGCACAAGCTTTGGGACCACCTGTACCAGATGACGGATTTTAAGCTGGAGGTGGACAGCCCTTATCCGAAGCCGGCGCTGGAAGATCTGCACCCCAAGCCCGAGCCCCTGCCCTACCCGCAGAGCCGTGTCAAACACCGGCACCTGGGCAAAACCTTTGAGCCCATGCTGGAGCGCGCCATGGCCGAAACCGATGAGGAAAAGCGGCAGCAGCTCACCCAGCTTGTCGGTTACTTTATGAAGCTGGCCTATGCCAACTGGCACAAAGAGCCGGTGCACGATGAAATGATTCGCAACGAGCTGAGCCAGCTGAGCGAAGGCAAGCTTTTGTTTGAACCCGCCGGTTACCGCGTGTATGTGGATACCCGTCCGCCGATGAACGCCTATGGCAAAAACCGGAAAAAGCCTGGCAATCAGCGCCAGGGCGGCAATACCGGCAACAACTACAACCGCAACAAAGGCAAATACCGCAGCAACAAGGGAAAGATATAAATCCGGCCTGCCTTTGGTGTCTGTAGGTTTTTTTATTAGTTTTCATTATTTCCGACTCATCTACCCTTCAACCTATCACCTAATTTGAAAGCATTCGAAATCCGGGGCGGCCGGCCGCTGCGGGGCAGCATCCTGCCACAGGGCGCTAAAAACGAAGCCCTTCAGGTGCTTTGTGCTTCCCTGCTGACCAACCAACCGGTAACGTATACCAACGTCCCGGACATCCTGGATGTGAACCTGTTGCTGGAGCTGATTGGGGATATGGGCATAAAAGTGGAACGCCCGGAACCGGGTACGGTGATACTGACGGCAGACAACATCCATCCCGATTACTTTTCCAAAGATAATTTTCACCTGAAGAGCGGCCGCATGCGTGGCGCCGTGATGCTGGCCGGTCCCCTGCTGGCGCGTTTTGGCTATGCCCGCATACCGCAGCCGGGCGGCGATAAGATTGGCCGCCGCCGGCTGGATACCCACATACGCGGCTTTGAAAAGCTTGGCGCCATCTTTTCCTATAACGACCGCGAGCAGTGTTTTGACCTGAAAACCAACCGGCTGAAAGGCGCCACCTTCCTGCTGGATGAGCCTTCGGTAACCGGTACGGCCAACATTATTATGGCGGCAGTACTGGCGGAAGGCAGCACACAGATTTACAACGCAGCCTGCGAGCCTTATGTGCAGCAGCTTTGCCACCTCTTAAATGCCATGGGCGCCCGCATCAGCGGCATTGGCAGCAACCTGATAAGCATTGAAGGTGTGCAGGAATTGCATGGCGCTACGCACCGCATGCTGGCAGATATGATTGAGGTGGGCTCTTTCATTGGCCTGGCCGCGATGACAGGCAGCGAGCTTACGATTAAAAATGCGGATGTAGCGCACCTCGGCATCATTCCCCAGACCTTTGAGCGCCTGGGCATTGCCCTTGAAATAAGGGAGAATGATATTTTTATTCCTACCCAGGAAAGTTACCAGATTCAAAAGTTTATTGACGGCTCGGTGCTGAGCATTTCCGACCATCCCTGGCCGGGCTTTACCCCAGACCTGCTGAGTATTGTGCTGGTAGTAGCCACGCAGGCCAGCGGCACCCTGCTGGTGCATCAGAAAATGTTTGAAAGCCGCCTGTTTTTTGTAGATAAGCTCATTGATATGGGCGCGCAGATTGTACTGTGCGATCCGCACCGGGCCGTGGTTATTGGCCTGGACAAGCAAACGCCGCTGCGGGGTGCACGCATGATTAGCCCGGACATCCGTGCCGGTGTGGCCCTGCTGATTGCCGCGCTTTCTGCCCCGGATACCAGCATCATTGAAAATATTGACCAGATAGACCGTGGCTACGAGCGTATTGATGAGCGCCTGAATGCCCTGGGTGCAGATATCCGCAGGATTGGTTGATGCACTGAAATGCTTCCGGGCGGATTCAGTTGTCCTGGCACAGCTTTTACAGATTAATTTTTAATGAAAAGAAGGCTCCGCTATACTGGCGGATGCTTTGTCTTTTCTTCCAACCCTTATTTTCGCTGCATGGACCTACCCGCCCTTTCTACTTTATCCATCAGAGAAATCCTGACGGTTACCTTCACGCTCTTTGCCGTGATAGACATGCTGGGCTCTGTGCCAGTGCTGCTGACGCTGCGCCAGAAAATGGGCGACATTCACGCGGGCATGGCCACTTTTGTATCCGGCATGCTGATGATTCTTTTCTTCCTGGCCGGCGAGCCGGTGCTCAACTTTATGGGACTGGACGTGCATTCCTTTGCTATTGCCGGCGCCATCGTGATTTTTATCATCGGGCTGGAAATGGTGCTGGGACACGAGTTTTTCCGCAGCGACAGTAGTTCGGGGCGTAGCGGTAATATTGTTCCTATTGCTTTTCCGCTTATTGCCGGTTCCGGCACCCTTACCACCATCATGTCGCTGAAGGCAGCCTATGCCTCTTACAATGTGCTGGCGGGCATCCTTATCAACCTGGTCATTGTGTATTTATGCCTGCGCGCGCTCACCTTTATTGAAAAGCTTTTGGGCGATGGCGGCATTGCCGTGGTGCGCAAGTTTTTCGGTGTTATCCTGCTGGCCATCGCTATTAAGATTTTCCGGGACAATGTGCAGTTTTGATGGGCTGGTATTAATTATAAAAGAAAAATCAGCCGGCTCCTTCGTTTAAATCTTCCTGCCTTGCACCGCCTTCCTGCTTGCCTGCCTTCAATTCCTGCAGGCGGGCGGCTCTTTCCACTGCCGTTTCTTCTTTGGCCTGTGCTAAAAAGTTTTGTTTCAGCCGTTCGTACAACGAGTGCTTGTCTATCATCAGCGCTACAAGATTGGCCAGCATGGCTGCCAGCATCAGCTGAAATATAACGCTGTGCCGGTCGGTCATTTCCAGTACCAGGATGGCAGAGGTAAAAGGCGTGCGGGTAACCCCGGTCAGGAAGCCCACCATGCCGCTTAATATCAAGAGGTTGGCATTAGCGCCCAGGAAGCCGAATACGCCGCTCAGCCAGGCGCCCACGGCAGCCCCCGCAGCCAGGGCCGGTGCAAACACGCCGCCTGCCGCCCCGGAGTTAAATGCCAGCACGGTACCTGTCATGCGTGCCAGCACCGTGTGCCAGGGCACGTGCTTGTTTTGACTGTAAAGCGTTTCCGTCATCAGGCTTTTACCGGAACCTAAAATGGCAGCATTCATAAAATAGGCAATGCAGGCCACCACCAGGCCGGTACCCAGCACATACAGGGCGGCCTGCCTCCGGTTATAGGTTCTGGTCCAGCGCATCAGGCTCAGAATACCGCGGCTCATGAGCGCGCCCAGCAGGCCGGCAACCAGGGCTACGACGGCCACACCCAGGAAAATAAATTTACCCAGCTGTTTCACATCCGGGTAACCCAGATAAAGATAAGGGCCCAGGAACGCCTCTGCCGTCAGGCCGGCAATAATCACCGCGGTAAAAAGAGCCGTCCGGAAATAGCTGATATGGATGCGCGAAAGTTCTTCAATGGCGAATACAATACCGCCCAGAGGCGTATTAAAGGCAGCGGCCAGTCCGGCTGCCGCGCCGGTCACAATGTAGTTTTGCTGGGCCAGCCGGGGCCAGCTTTTGGGCAGCCAGCGGTGCATCATCCGGAATACCGAGCCGGCAATCTGTATGGTAGGTCCTTCGCGCCCGATGGCCGCGCCACCCAGCACCATGAAGAGGCTGGAAAAAATCTTCACAAGGATAATGCGCACGCTCAGCAACCTGGAAATACTTTTTTCATACCGCCTGGCCGGCAGCTCAATGGCCGCCATCACCTGAGGAATGCCGCTGCCACGCGCGCCCGGTGCAAAGACCTGTATCAGGTACCAGCCCATCAGCATGCTCAGCGGCGCTAAAATAAAAATGGCCCAGTCGTGCCAGGCCAATGTTTTATGCAGTAATCGTTCGCTGAGGTCAAAAAGCCTGGTAAAGCCTACGGCAATGACGCCCGTAATAAGCGAGGCCACCCAGAAAGGGAGCGCCAGCTGCACGCTTTCCTTTAGCTTACCCTCCCGGAAAACACTGATACTTTCTTTGAGTCGTTGCTGAATAAATGCGCCTATTCTTTTCATTACTTTCTCTCAGCCCTTTATTTTGAATGTTCCTGCCTGCCTGATAAACGCTCTAATCATCCAGGGATTCTGTCCTGCGCTTTAATTCATAGAGGTCGGCGCGCCGGTCTTTCAGGTTTTTTACGCTGCCAAAATTATGCAGCTCGCGCAGCAAACCCAGGTCCACGTCTGCAATGACAATCATTTCTGTATTGGGCGTTGCTTCCGCCTTGATGCCGTTCATCGGGAAATTAAAATCGCAGGGCGTAAAAATCATGGACTGCGCGTACTGCACATCCATATTGTGCACGTTGGGCAGGTTGCCTACACTGCCGGCAATGGCCACGTAACATTCATTTTCAATAGCCCGCGCCTGCGCGCAATGCCGCACCCGCATAAAGGCATTTTGGGTATCGGTGAGGAATGGTACAAACAGGATATCCATCCCTTCCAGCGCCAGCAAACGGCTGAGCTCCGGAAATTCTGAATCATAGCAAATCAAAACGCCGATAGAGCCGCAATCGGTCTGAAAAGTTTTGACGGCGCTGCCGCCCTGCATGCCCCAGGCCTGCACTTCATTGGGGGTGATGTGCAGCTTTTCATACCGCTCCAGCGAGCCGTTGCGCCGGCACAGGTAGCCCACGTTTAAAAGACGCCCATCCACTATTTGTGGCATGCTGCCGGTAATGATATTGATGTTGTAGGAAACAGCCAGGCGGCTGAACAGCTGTACCAGCTCCGGCGTAAAAGAAGCCAGCTCGCGGATGGCTTCCGGTGGGCTCAGGTGGTTGTAGGCCGCCATCAGCGGCGTGTTGAACAGTTCGGGGAAAAGTGCAAAATCGCTTTTATAGCCGCTGAGCGCATCCACAAAATATTCCACCTGCTGCATCAGCTCTTCGGTGTTTTTATAGGGGCGCATCTGCCACTGCACCACGCCCAGGCGAATGATGCGTTTGCGGCGGCGCATCATCTCGGTAGGTTCTTCGTAATAGATGTTTTCCCACTTCAGCAGCACGGCGAATTCCATGGAAGCCGTATCGCCTTCCAGGTAACCTTTTAAAACTTTAATGGGATAAAAATCATTGCTGAGCTGAAAGGTCAGCACGGGGTCAAACAACTCGTGGTTTTTTACCTTGTCTATGTATTGCCGGGGCGTAAGCTCGCCCGCGTAGGTATGGTAATTGGGGATGCGGCCGCCAAAAACAATGCCTTCCAGGTTCAGGCGTTCGCAGAGCTCTTTGCGGTAATCATAGAGGCGCCGGGCCAGGCGCAGCCCGCGGTATTCGGGCTTGATGAAAATGTCTATCCCATAAAGCGTGTCGCCATCGGGATTGTGGGTTTCAAAGGTATAATTACCGGTAATCTGCCGGTAGGTATGGCTTTCCCCGAAGCGCTCCCAGTCTACAATAATGGAAAGCGCGCAGCCTGCGATGGCGCCATTAACGCGGATAACCACCTGACCTTCCGGGAATTTATCAATTAAGCTGCGGATTTGATGCTCGCGCCAGTAGGCGTGCGGCATGCTTTGATAAGAGCTAATCATGGCCTGCTTCAGCTCTTCGTAATCAGTAACGGTGAGCAGGGCAATTTCTATATCTTTTATTATTTCTTCGGACATACGGGTAATGAGTGATGGGTGATGGGTGATGAGTGATGAGTGATGGGTGATGGGTGATGGGTGATGGGTGATTTGAGAAACCATCTTCAAATTCTCAAATCTTCAAATTCTCTGAATCCAAAGCGTCAGACCTGCTTTGGCTTGTTTTTTATACCAGAAAAGGGAGCGTTTCTTAGCGCTTACAAAGACTGCACCAACACAACCCCTATGATACCTGCAATAAATAATCCCTTCCAATCTTTCTGGATGGCCGGCTTTGAGTGTGCCGACCACCGCAATCACTATGGCGAACGCGTGGACCTTTTAACCGACACCGGCCACCTGGCACAACTCACGGCCGATTACCGCCGCATCCGGGAATTGAATCTGACCACCGTGCGCGAAGGTATACGATGGAGCGTTGTGGAACCAAGGCCTTATGAATACCACTGGGATAGCGTTGCCCGCATCCTGGAAGAAGGCCGCGCGCAGGGCATACAACAGCTTTGGGACATCTGCCACTTCGGCTGGCCGGATGACATCAGCCCGCTGCACCCTCATTTTGTGCCCCGCTTTGTAGCGCTTTGCGAAGCTTTTGTGCGCTTTTACCGCAGCCGCAACCAGGATAGCCAATTGATTGTAACGCCCGTCAATGAAGTCAGCTTTATCAGCTGGCTTTGCGGCGAGGCCGGCTCGGCAGCACCTTATTGCCGCCGGATGGGCTGGGATATCAAATACCACCTGTGCCGTGCCTACATTGCCGGCATCAAAGCCATGCGCGCCATAGACCCATCGGTGATAATCATGACCACGGAACCGCTGGTGAATATGGTGCCGCCGCTGGATGCAACAGAAGAGGAAATAATGCTGGCGCAGCAGGAACACGAATTGCAATATCAGACCGTGGATATGCTTACCGGGCGCAGTTGTCCGGAACTGGGCGGCGCGCCGGAGCTCATAGACATCCTGGGCTTTAATTATTACTATAACAACCAGTGGGTAGTACCCGGCATGACCTTCCTGCCCTGGGCCAATGAAGGAGAAGACCCCCGGTGGCGGCCGCTGAGCGATTTGCTGGAAGAGGCCTGGCGGCGGTATGATATACCCATTGCCCTGACTGAAACCAGCCACCCCGGCGAGCATCGCCCCCATTGGCTGCATTTTATTACCAGCGCCTGCGCACAGGCCATTAGCAAGGGGGTGCCGTTAAAGGGCATTTGCCTTTATCCTGTTATTGATCGTCCGGACTGGGACCATCCGCAGCACTGGCATCATTCAGGATTGTGGGATAATTTTTCGGGCGCAGGCCCTGATGCCGGCCGGGTGTTGGTAACGGATTATGCGGCAGCGCTGGCCGAATGCCAGCGGCTGATCGCTGCTGTATGGCACGGGCACAGCCAAAAAGTCTGGGAAGAAGCGTTACTGGCGGAATAAAAAAAGAGCAGTTGATACGACAACTGCTCTTTAACTGAGGTACGGCGTACGGGAATCGAACCCGTGATTCCACCGTGAAAGGGTGGCGTATTAACCTCTTTACCAACGCCGCATTTCCCGTTTGGGATGGCAAAGATAAAGCGGCTTTTCGGTTCAGCAAATTTTCTTCGAAAAAAAATTTACGCCCCTGCCATAGCGTTGATAATGGCCAGAAAATCAGTGCTTTTCAGGGCCGCGCCGCCAATCAGTCCGCCGTCTACATCGGGGCAGGCAAACAGGGCAGCGGCATTGTCGGGCTTGCAGCTGCCGCCATACAGCAGGGGTGTGTTTTGAGCTACTGCTTCGCCATATTGGCTGGCCAGCGTTTGGCGAATGTGGGCGTGCATTTCCTGCGCCTGCTCTGTACTGGCTGTGCGGCCGGTGCCAATGGCCCAGATGGGTTCATAGGCCACCACTACGCTTTCCACTTGCGCAGCAGAAAGGTGAAAAAGACCCGCTTCCAGCTGACGCGCTACAAAATCATTTTGCTGGTTGGCATCGCGTACCTCCAGGCTTTCGCCGCAACAGAAAATCACCGTCATGCCCTGCAGCAATACTGCATTCACTTTGGCAGCCAGTTGCGCGTCTGTTTCGTGGAAATATTCGCGGCGCTCGGAGTGGCCAATGATAACGTAACGCACGCCGCAGCTTTGCAGCATGGGCGCGCTTACCTCGCCGGTATAGGCGCCGCTTTTTTCCTGATGGCAGTTTTGCGCGCCCAGGTAAATGCTTTGCTGCCCCTGCAGTTGCTGGGCCGTATGCGCCAGGTGTACGAAAGGAGGCGCTACCACCACTGTCTGGTTTTCTTTCAATACCGGCATACCGGTCATAATGCCCTCTACAAGTTCACGGCCTTCTTCCAGGTTCAGGTTCATTTTCCAGTTGCCCGCTACAATTTTTTTACGCATGGTATGTGTGTTTTGTTTCGCGTCCCGGCGCGAAGAAGCTCCGGGACACAATGGTTGATGTTGTTATTGTTTTAAATTAATCTAATACAGTTTCCCTTATTTAAATCAGCAATCTTTGTGCGGCTGTCCGGTCAAAGACTTCCTGATAGACCTGCTGCCAGGCCTCGCTGAGCAACTGGCCGCGGCGGGCCATCATGCGCGCTGCGGTTTCCAGGGCTTTATCCAGGCGGTAGGTGAGCGTACCGGGGCCACCGTCGCCCCAGCTAAAGGAAGGCACAAACTTATCCGGAAAACCCGCGCCAAACACATTCGCTGATACACCTACCACAGTACCGGTATTGAACATGGTATTAATGCCGCATTTAGCGTGGTCGGCCATGAGTAAACCGCAAAATGTAAGGCCGGTGGGCACCAGCCGGTTTTCGGCTTCGCTCCAGACTTTTACTTCGTCGTAATTATTTTTAAGATTGCTGCAGTTGGTATCTGCGCCCAGGTTACACCATTCACCAATCACGGCATTCCCGATAAAGCCATCGTGGCCCTTGTTGCTGTTGGCAAAAAACACCACATTGTTGACTTCGCCGCCTACCTTACAGCCCGGACCAATGGTAGTGCCGCCATAAATTTTGGCACCCATTTTCAGGACGCTGTGGCTGCACAGGGCAAAGGGCCCGCGAATAAGGCAGCCTTCCATGATTTCGGCATCTTTACCAATATAAACCGGCCCTTCCGTGGCGTTTATCACCACGCCCGGGGCAATTTTCGCGCCTTCTTCTATAAATATTTGTGTAGCGCCGCGGACCCACCCATCTTCGGGCAGGGGCGCCGAAGTTCTTTCCGCGCAAAGCAAACTCATATCCTGCCGGATGGCGGTTGCGTTGTAGGAGAAAATATCCCAGGGGTGTTGCAGCAGGAGCAGGTCTTCGCCGCTGTACTGAACTTCCCGGGCAGCTTCCTGCTGAAGCGCTTCAAAGTTTTCCAGCTTCTTGGGACTGCGGACGGCCAGCAGGGTTTCGCCGGCCATTAATTTTTCTTCTTTTTGCAACAGGTAAATGGCCTGCGCCAGGTGGCGGTTGCCAATTACAGCGCTGTTCACGTACAGATTATCGTCCGAGCAGTTGGCCGGAAAAACTTCCTGCAGGTAAGACGCGGTCAGGTAACCCGGTTCCAGTTGCAGCAGGCATTGCCACCTTTGTGCCGGCGTCAGGATGCCGCAACGAATCTCGCTTACCGGTCGGGTGTGCGTAAAGGGCAGCAGGGCGCGCCGGCGGGCCGGTTCATCAAAAAGAATCAGGTGCATGGACATAAAAAAATCCCGGCAAAAGTCCGGGATTTTTTCCAATAGGCTGCTCGTAGCGATAAAGCCGTATTTTATTTCTTCTTGGCGTAGCGGTTTTTGAATTTCTCAATACGGCCGGCGGTATCCACAAATACGTTTTTACCGGTGTAGAAAGGGTGGCTCATGTTAGAGATTTCCACTTTCACCAGGGGATATTCATTGCCATCTTCCCACACGATGGTATCGCGGGTAGGCGTGGTGCTCTTGGTCAGGAAAGCGTGGTCGTTGCTCATGTCCTTAAACACAACCATGCGGTACTCTTTGGGATGAATGTCTTGTTTCATGTTGGTATTATTGGCGCATGGATTGGGCCATGCATTTTTTTACTGAAAAGGTGCGCAAAGGTAAGGCGAAATAATCAAAATACAAATTTCTGTTTGGTTGGATAGGTTGGATAGGTTGATAGGTTAATAGGTTGAAGGTTGATAGGTTAATAGGTAATGTACTTTTCAACTTTTCAACCTACTTCATAGCTTTCATCAAATCCGCTTCAGCGGCTTCAAAAGAAGCATACTTGCCTACAATCTTGCCATCAGGGCCAATCAGGAAACACTGCGGGATGAATTGCACGCCATATATTTCAGCGGCTTCTGAATTCCAGGAACCCAGGTCGCTCATGTGGTACGGCCATATCATGCCATCTTTATCAATGGCATCCACCCAGGCTTTTTTATCGCGGTCCAGCGACACGGAAACCACGGTAAAGCCCTTTTTGGCGTTCGTGAACTTCTGGTCTTTATACTTTTCATACAATGCCACCAGGCGGGGGTTGGCATTGCGGCAGGGGCGGCACCAGGAGGCCCAGAAATCCAGCAGCACATAGCGGCCTTTATAAATTTCAGAGAGCTTCAGGACTTTCTCTTCCGGATTATTATAAGCCAGCTCGGGCGCCGGCTGCCCCACCATCATTTTCTGATTGGCATACTGGGCAAACGTAGTGGAGGCAGTGGCACTAAGAAATAGCGCCAGAAAAGCGGTAAATAATTTTTTCATGGAGATACTCGAGAGAATATTGTAAAAGTATTGCCTGTACCCTTTATAATATTCTATGCAAAAGTTAAACGCAGGCCGTCATAAGCCAGGTGCATGTTATCGGGCAGTTGTGCTTCCACTTCATCATGCAGGCCTATCTGATGGCTCATGTGCGTGAAGTATGTCTGCGGGGCGCCCACCTGCCGGGCAATTTCCCGGGCCTCTTCCAGCGAAAAGTGCGAAATATGCTTTTCCAGGCGCAGGGCATTCAGCACCAGCACGCTGCTTCCCTTGCATTTTTCCAGCTCTTCGGGCGCAATGTAATTGGCATCGGTGATGTAAGTAAACGGCCCGATGCGAAAGCCCAGGACTTCCATTTTGTAATGCCGCATAAAGATGGGCACCACTGTTATGCCGCTTACTGAAAACGGGTGGTTATGAATTGTGTGCAGGTTGATTTGCGGCACCCCGGGATAAGTCTTGTTGTCAAACACATAGGCAAACTCGCGGCGCAGGGCCTGCTGCGTTTCTTCGGTGGCAAAGACCTCCATGGGCTTGTGCTGGTGATAATTGTAGGCCCGCACATCATCCAGGCCGGCAATGTGGTCTTTGTGGCTGTGCGTGAGGAGAATGGCATCCAGGCGGCGCACGTTGGCGCGCAGCATCTGGTAGCGGAAGTCCGGGCCTGCATCAATCACAATGCTGGCTTCAGGCGTATCTATCCATACCGAGCAGCGCAGGCGCTTGTCGCACGGGTTTTCAGACGTGCATACAGGGCAGTCGCAACCGATAAAAGGTACGCCCTGTGAAGTGCCGGTGCCGAGGAAGGTGATGGTCAATGGTTGAGTTGAGGTTGAGTTGAGGTTAAGGTTAAGGTTGAGACTAAGACTGAGGCAGGATGTTTTGGAATTAAATTCCTGATTCCTGATCCCTTGTTCCTAATCCCTAATTCAGATCTATACTTTGCTGCACACCTGCTGCGTTATCGCCGGGACCTCTTGCATTGAGCTGCTCGTAAAACTTCTGCATCTCGCCGCTAAGGGCATCGCGTTCAATAGAAATGGCAGGTAGCATTTCCAGCAGCACGTTGATGCGTCCCTCCACATTCAGAAACCGGTTTACAACCGCTACCCTTCTTTCTTCCAGCAAACAATAACCAGAATTAAAATTTCCCTTCTCATAACGAACCATGAAACCTGCCTCTTCCAGCAACTGTTCCAGCCGCTTCAGCGTTTGCGGCGTATATTTGAAACTCATTTTTGGCAAAAAAAGAATGGCTAAAGTTAGCGCCCGCCCGGCACTTTTACTACTGATTTGTGTGCTTTTTACCGGCTTTGCCACAACGCTTCACGCTCAAAACCCCAGCACCTATTACGAAGAAGTGCCCCGCACTTTTTATGGCGGTTTGATTTTGGGCGGCAATGCCACGCAGGTGGACGGCGATAATTACGCAGGTTATAAAAAATTTGGCCTCAACGCAGGCGGCATTATGTATGTACGCCTGGACGAGCACCTGGCTGCCAGCATTGAAATTTTATATTCCCAGAAAGGCGCGCGCAGCGATGGCGAGCAGGAAGTGCCCGGCAAAATTATCATCCAGAAATACAAGGTAACGCTGGACTATGCCGAGATTCCGATTCAAATCAATTATTTCGATAAGCGCCGCAGCCACTTCGGCGCCGGTTTTTCCATTGGCCGCTTTATCAGCGCCAAAGAAAGCGGTTCCGCGCTATTTTTGCCCGAACCGGTGGATTTTGACAAATATCCATTCAACAAGATGGATTACAACTTTATCATTGGCGGCAACCTGCACCTGTGGCAGGGTTTATTTCTGAATGCGCGTTTTCAGTATTCGCTGGTGCCCATCCGTAAAGGCAACGATAACGTGCCGCCTTACTTCAGCGGCCGCAACGAGCAGTTCAACAATATGTGGACGCTGCGGCTGATGTACTTATTTTAGGGTTTAGGTTTTAGGGGTTAGGTTTTAGGAATCAGTTGATTACCCTTTAACCAGCCTGCGGCGGCTTCCGCGCATTTTTCACCATCTATCGCCGCGCTTACGATGCCACCGGCATAGCCGGCGCCTTCTGCACAAGGATACAAGCCAGTCACTTCCGGATGCTGCAGGGTTTCTTTATCCCTGGAAATGCGTACCGGCGAGGAAGTGCGGCTTTCCGTAGCTACCAGTATGGCTTCATTGGTAAAGTAGCCTTTCATCTTTTTACCGAAATCTTTAAGCGCCAGGCGCAGTGCGTCGTGCACCTCCTGCGGCAATACATCCTGGAGCAAAGCGCTGCTGATGCCGGGTAAATAAGAGCAATCCGGCAAGGTGGCAGAAAGCCTGCCTTTTACGAAATCTTCCATACGCTGCGCCGGCGCTACCAGGTTTCCACCGCCCGCCTGAAAGCACTTTTGTTCTACCTGCTGCTGATACTGCATGCCCGCCAGCGGCCCTTCATATCCGGCATTTTTAAAATCCGGTTCATCCACCGCCACCACGGTGCCGCTGTTGGCAAAAGGGTTATTGCGTTTAGACGGGCTCCAGCCGTTCACCACAATTTCGCCCGGCGCGGTGGCTGCCGGCGCGATGATGCCACCCGGACACATGCAAAACGAAAACACCCCACGTCCGTTTTGCTGACTTACCAAAGAATAGCTGGCCGGCGGCAGGTACGGGCTCCGGGTTTCGCAATGATACTGAATAGAATCCACGAGGCTTTGCGGATGCTCGATGCGCACGCCCAGCGCAAAAGGCTTTGCTTCCACAGCAATACCGGTATGGTGCAGCAGCTGAAAGATATCGCGGGCTGAATGACCGGTAGCGAGGATGACCGCCTTGCCTGAAAATGTCAGGCCATTTGCTGTTTTTAATCCACGAATGACGCCCTGGGAAACCAGCAATTCCGTTACGCGCGTATCAAAATGAATCTCACCGCCGCATTGCCGGATAGCTTCGCTCATGGCGCTGATGATGTGCGGCAGCTTGTTGGTGCCGATGTGCGGATGGGCATCATAACGGATGTTTTCCGGTGCGCCGAAGTGCACAAAAAGCCCCAGGATGCGCAGCACATTGCCGCGTTTGGTACTGCGGGTGTACAGCTTGCCATCGCTGTAAGTGCCGGCGCCGCCTTCCCCAAAACAATAGTTGCTGTCCGGGTTCACGATGCCCTGTTTGTTCATGGCCGCCAGGTCGCGGCGGCGGCTGCGCACATCTTTACCACGTTCCAGCACAATAGGTTTTAAACCCAGGCCAATCAAGCGCAAAGCAGCAAACAAACCGGCCGGACCGGCGCCTATTATTAACACCTCCGGCTGATTGCTGACGTTTTGCAGCTGGGGTTCAAAAGGCATTTCCTGCAACGATGCGTCGTCCAGGGAAACTTCCAGCTGCAGCACGATTTCCGGCAACTTATGCCGGCTGCGCGCGTCAATGCTTTTCTTTAGAATACGATGCCTACTGATGCGGTTTTGCGGAAGGCCCAGGTGGCGGGCAATGGCGGCAAGCAGTTCACCGGGTTGCTCCGCAGTTTCCGGGGGCAGGCTTAGGGAAATGGTTTGTAGCATGAAAGCGGGCCCGGGTACTTATCCCGGGAAAAGATTACAAAGATAAAGGAGCGTCCAGACCAACCTTAAAGCATTCCTGTATTGCAGGTACAAACAATACCACAATTGACAAAAATCATAAAACACCGCCTTGTCCTTTTCTAACTTTGCAGTTCTAAACAGTAATTATTATGTACCCTCCGCAATTAGTAGCGCCCATGCGGGCAGAACTTACCAATAATGGTTTTAAAGAATTACAGACGCCCGAACAGGTAGATGCCCAGATGAAAGAAAAAGGCACTACCCTGCTGGTTATCAATTCGGTATGCGGTTGTGGCGCCCGCACGGCCCGGCCCGGCGTGCTGAAAGCCGTACAGGAAGCTGCCAGCAAACCCGACCACCTTACCACTGCTTTCGCCGGTTTTGATACAGACGCCGTACAACAGGCCCGCACGTACCTGCTGCCTTACCCGCCTTCTTCGCCTTCAGTGGCTTTGCTGAAAGACGGACAGGTGGTACACATGATCGAGCGCCGCGAAATTGAAGGACATAGTGTAGAAGAAGTAGCCGGCAACCTGAAGGCTGCGCTGGAGCAATACTGCAACTAACATAATTTATCCACCCGGGCATTAAAGGCAGGCTGTTTCAGCCTGCCTTTTGTTTTCATGGCCCGGAATGCTGCCCGCTTCTTATTTTTATGCCCTTTCATTCGCTCTTTTGCTTTGACTCATCCGCGTAAAATCATCATCATCACCGCCCCGTCCGGCTCTGGCAAAACCACACTGGTAAAACGCCTGCTGGCTGCTGTGCCTTCCCTTTGCTTTTCAATTTCCGCCTGCACCCGGCAGCCGCGCAACGAAGAGCAAAACGGCCGCGATTATTATTTCCTGCCCGAAAAAGAATTCAGGCAACTGATTGAGCAGGAAGCTTTTGTAGAATGGGAAATGGTGTACGAAGGCAAATACTACGGCACGCTTAAAAAAGAGCTGGAGCGCATCTGGCAGGGAGGACAGGTGCCGCTGGTGGATATTGACGTAAAAGGCGCGCTGGCGCTGCAGGCCGCCTACCCGGACAGCTCGCTGACGATTTTTGTGCAGGCGCCTTCGCTGGAAATCCTGCGCGAACGGCTGCTGCTGCGGGGCACCGAAAATGAAAACAGCCTGAACGAACGCGTCTCCAAAGCCAGCTTCGAGCTCAGCTTTGCCCCGCAGTTTGACCATGTAATTGTAAACGACAAACTGGACGATGCCGCGCAAACCCTGACGGGGCTGGTACGAAATTTCCTGTCGGTAGGGGAAATTGCCGCTGCCCCGCGTTGAGGTCCTGAACTTTATTACCGGCAGCAGCCTTATTTTTAACCCCCATGCGTATGCTTTTGCTGCAAGCCCCTGCCCACATGTCGGCCTCGCACCTGATCCTTTATATACTGGGCTGCATTGTGCTCATTGGTTTTTTTGCCGGTACGGAAATCGCGTTTGTTTCGGCCAACAAAATCAATATTGAACTAAAGAAAAAACAAGGCACGTTTTCCGGACGCATCCTGGCCCGGTTCATGGAAAAGCCTTCCGAATTTATTGGCACCTCGCTCATTGGCGTCAATGTGCTGCTGGTGGTTTACGGCATCCTGATGACGCACCTGAATGACCGGTGGATGCACGTGATTCCGTTCCTGGACCATGCCAATCCTTACATCAAGCTGCTGATAGATACTATTGTGGCTACGGTAGTGATTTTAATTTTCGCCGAGTTCTTACCCAAAGCCATTTTCCGCAGCAAAGCCGAGCAGGTGTTGAGCATATTTGCCCTGCCCATGCTGGTGATGTTTTATGTGCTTTACCCGCTGGCCCGTTTCTTCGTAGCCATCTCTGAATTCATCCTTAAATACCTGTTTAGCGTACGGGTGCGCGATAAGCAAAATGTTTTCAGCCGCGTGGATCTGGAGCAGTTTGTAAAGCAAAGCCTGCAGGGGCAGGATAAAGAAACCAGCGAGGTAAACACCGAGCTGTTTGAAAATGCACTGTACCTCGTCAACGTAAAGGTGCGCCGCTGCATGGTGCCCCGCAATGAGATTACGGCTATGCCGCTGCACAGCAGCATGGCGGCAGTAAAGCAAAAATTTATAGACAGCCGCCTGTCGCGCATTGTGGTGTACGATGGCAGCATCGATAATATTGTGGGTTACATGCACCACCTGGACCTGAACCGCCGCCCGGTACACATTCAGGACATCCTGCACCAGATTATTGCCGTGCCGGAAGCCATGAGCTCCGTGGATTTGATGAACCGCTTTACCAAAGAACGCAAAAGCATTGCCTGGGTAGTGGATGAGTTTGGCGGTACCGCGGGCATCGTTACGATGGAAGACATCCTGGAAGAAATTTTCGGGGAAATAAAAGACGAGTACGATATAGAAGAATACATCGAAAAGCAGATTTCCGAAAACGAATACATTTTGAGCGGGCGCCTGGAACTGGAGCACCTGAATGAAAAATACGGCTTTGATTTTTCAGGCGAAAGCGAAACCCTCAGCGGATACATTATTACGAACTACGGCAGCATCCCCAAAAACAAGGAATGCATTTATGTGGACAAGTACGAATTCACCATCCTGCTGATGAGCGACACGCGCATTGAAAGCGTGAAGCTGAAGGTACTGCCCCACTAAAACGCCTTTTACCTACCTTTATCTCCTTTCCCCTAAAACCCAAAAACAAGCGTTGCTCTTATGGTACAGCGTCCTTTAAACCTGCAGCAATGGATAGAAGACAACCGGCACCTTTTGAAACCGCCGGTAGGCAACCGGCAGGTATACCAGCAGGCCGGTGATTTTATTGTAATGATTGTGGGCGGGCCCAACAGCCGCAAAGATTTTCATTACAACAACACCGAAGAATTGTTTTACCAGCTGGAGGGAGACATCAACGTGCGTATTCAGGAAGACGGTAAAATAGTGGATGTGCCCATTCGCGCCGGCGAAATGTTTTTGCTGCCGGCACGCGTGCCGCATTCTCCCCAGCGGGGCCCCAATACCGTGGGCCTGGTTGTGGAAAAAGTACGCGACGATCAGGAACAGGATAAGTTTATGTGGTTTTGCGAAAACTGCCACGAAAAGCTGTATGAAGAAGAAATAGGCGTAAAAGACATCGTGGCGCAGCTGCCGCCCCTGATGGAACGCTTTTACAGCAGCGAAGAAAAAAGAACCTGCAAAAACTGCGGCACCGTGATGCAGCCACCCGTAAAGGCCGGCTGATTTGAGGGTCAGGTTGCCGGGATTTTAATGGAATCAAGCCTTCCTGTTTCCTGCCGGAATCAGACTTAATTCCCTGAAGCAGCCCACTTTTCAACTTGTCCGCTTAGTTTTGCAACCACACACAACATCACTCCCCAAACACTGCAATGGCACACGACCACAATACCCCGGAAACAGAAAAAAAATCGGTAACCGCCCTGCGTTCTTCTTTTTGGTTTACCGTCATCTTAGTTGGCCTGTTTATCGCCGCACTGAATTTTGTAAACGTGATGAGCAGCGGTCATGAAGAAGAAGGCCACGGCGCCCATGCAGACGCCAACAGCGGTGTGCACGCGCCTACACAGCCTACCATGGAAGCGACCACACGTGAAAGCCTTCCCGGCGAAACAGGTATTGGCCGCCCGCAGGCAGATACCACCCAATACCTGGAAAGCAATACCACCCGCGACACCGGCAACCACCGCGGCGCCCAATAATTACCATTAAGACATGCAGCTTCAAAGCGCGATTGTCGTTACCGGCGCAGCCGGCTTTATTGGCAGCTACCTTACCGGCTACCTGAACCGCAAAGGATTCGAAAACCTGATACTGGTAGATGACTTTGCCCGCCCGGACAAAGCGCCCAATCTGGCAGGAAAAGTTTTTTCCCGGCAAATTCACCGCGACGACTTTGCTGCCTGGTGGCAGGAAAACCCCCAAGCAATCGACTACTGCTTTCATTTAGGCGCCCGCACCGATACCACGGAAATGGATTATGAGGTGCACCGCCGCCTGAACCTGGAATATTCCAAAACCATCTGGCAGCTTTGCGTACAAACAGGCACGCCCCTGGTGTATGCAAGCAGTGCAGCCACTTATGGCAGCGGCGCCCAGGGCTACACCGACGACCAACAGCGGCTGGATGCGCTGGAACCGCTGAATCCCTACGGTCTTTCCAAACACCAGTTCGACCAATGGGCGCTGGCACAGCCGGAAACACCTCCTTTCTGGGCCGGCCTTAAGTTTTTCAACGTGTATGGCCCCAACGAGTATCACAAAGGCCGCATGGCTTCTGTTATCTTCCATGCCTTTCATCAGATTCAGCAGGAAGGACAGGTAAAGCTGTTCCGTTCGCACCACCCGGATTATACCGATGGCGGGCAGATGCGCGATTTTGTATTTGTGGACGACATTGCCGCCATGTGCTTTTGGCTGCTGGATCAGCAACCCGCCAGTGGCATCTACAACGCGGGCAGCGGCAGGGCACGCACATTCCTGGATTTAGTGCGCGCCATTTTCCACAGCCTGGAATTACCGGAAAACATCACTTTTATAGACACGCCGGCAGACATCCGCGACAAGTACCAATATTTTACCGAGGCGGATATGCGCAAGCTGCAAATGGCCGGTTTTACGCAACCGCTCACTTCCCTGGAAGACGGTGTGGCCCAATACGTGCGCGACTACCTGGTAACCGGCAGTTACTATTAGAGCCGGTGGTTAATGCATATCCGTAAACCAAAGACTCACTATTGACTGTCCGCCAGAAACCTTGTCTTTAAACTGCCGGGAACAAAGACTTCCCACGCTCTATTATTAAATTTCTTTGGAAGAACCCCTTGCCGTACGGCAAGGGATTCTTGTTGCTTATTTGTAAAGTTGCAGGCGGCAGCCCAACTAAAGTGCGGTGGCACCTGGTCTTTAATAAAAGCACTGCGTTTCTACCCGGCGGATGCCGGCGGTACCGGTTAACAAGCTAGCTTCCAAATGCCTTCGCATACATGAAACGTATTTCCTAATTTTAGCGTCTTAATTTTTCATTACCCAAACAAAAACGATGGTAAGAAAGCTCCTCTCTTTCCTTTGCGTGGCCCTGTTGCTGCAAACAGGATCCAGCGCACAGCACCTGTGCGGCTTCGACTTCCAGCACCATGCGCTCATGGCCAACAACCCTGCTTACGCGCAACGCATTGCTGAAAACAAATCGGCCTGGGCCCAGCTGAACCAGGCTGCCAATAAAGCTGCTGCCAATGGCCTGGTAACCATGACGCCCGACGGACCGGTTTACGAAATCCCCGTGGTGGTGCATGTGGTTCATACCGGTGGCGCGGTAGGCAGCAACTACAACCCTTCTACCACGCAGCTCACCAACATGGTGAATTACCTGAGCAAAACCTACGAAGCCACCTGGCCTTCATATCCGGACTCGCTGAGCGGCGGCACCCATTTTCCCGTAAAATTTGTGCTGGCCAAGCGCGACCCCGACTGCAATCCTACAGATGGCATTGTACGCGTGAACGGCAGCAGCGTGCCCGGCTATGTGTCTGGCGGCGTAAGCCTGGGCACCGGCACCGGCGCTGATGAAATAAATGTGAAAGACCTGAGCCGCTGGCCCAATACCGAGTATGTCAACATCTGGGTGGTCAATAAGATTGATGGCCAGGATGGCTTTACCTCTACCACCGGTTTTGTGGCCGGCTATGCTTACTTTCCCGGCGCGCCTGCCAGTATAGACGGTGTTATAATGCTGTCTTATGTGGCCCAGCCGGGCGAATCTACCCTGCCCCACGAGCTGGGTCATGCCTTTGGCCTGTACCATACGTTTGAAGACGGCGAAACCAGCTGCCCGCCCAACACCAACTGTGCCACACAGGGTGATGAGGTCTGCGATACCGACCCGCACATCAATACTTTTTCCTGCCCCAGCGGTACCAACCCCTGCACCGGCACTTCCTGGATTCCCGTCCGCCACAACATCATGAGCTATACCAACTGCCCCAACCGCTTTACGCCCGGGCAGCGCACCAAATGGCTCTGGAACCTGATGAACTTCCGCCCTACCCTGATGAGCTCTATGGGTAGCGTGGCACCTGCAGCCATGGCCGCAAGCACCTGCACCCCGGCCAGCAGCAATCCTTCCAATACCTTCAACATCGGCCCGAAACTGGTAAAGCTGAATGACCTCTATGGCGCTACGCCCGGCGGCTACAACAGCGATGGCAACAAGGTAATGGTGGATAAATCCTGCCTGCAGGCCGCCCACCTGAATCTAGGCGCCAGCTACCCGCTGAGCATTACCAGCAACAGCCAGCCCGAAAAAGTGGCGGTGTATATAGACTGGAACAACAATGGCACGTTTGAAACTACCGAGCTGGTGTACAGCCACACCGGCACCACCTTCGCCGAGGTGCACAGCACCACCCTTACCGTGCCGGTTACCGGCGTAGTCACCTGCGCGCCGCTGCGTATGCGTGTGCTTTCCGACCGCGCCGCTTCCTCGCCCATGCCTACTGCCTGCGGTCCGCTGCAATACGGACAGGCAGAAGATTATGCGGTGTACGTACAGGGCCCCAGCAACAGTGCCAGCGTAGCCATTCATCAAAACATTGGGGCTAACCCCTCCTGCTTTGGCGAGCTTATCGGCTTTGCGCCGGATACCACCGGTACCGCCCTGGGTGCTACCTTCCAGTGGTTTGTAAACGGTGTTTCTGTAGGCTCGGGCGCCAGCTATGCGGCATCCACCCTTACGAATGGCGATGTCGTAACCGTAAAAATGTATTATGCCGGCCCCTGCGGTCCTGATACAGCCACATCGGCTGGTTTCACGGTGATTCGCCAGACTACCGTACCGCCCACCGCCGCTATTGCCGTAACCTCAGGCTCTAATCCGGGTTGCACCGGTGTGCCGGTTACCTTTACGGCTTCCGGTACCAATACCGGCAGTGCCCCTGCCTGGGAATGGCTGGTAAATGGTAATCCTACCGGTGCGCCTTCCGCCCCTGCTTTCACCAGTAGCACCCTTTCCTCCGGCGATGTGGTGAGTGTGGTGCTGACATCCAGCTCTTCCTGCGCCGACCCTGTAACGGCTACTTCCAACAGCATAACTTATACCATTGCCCCGGCGGTAACCCCTGCGGTTTCAGCCGCTATCACTGCGGGCAACAACCCCGGCTGCCTGGATTCATTTATCACCTTTACCGCTACGGCCACCGGCCTCAGCACCACTACTACCTACCAGTGGCTGGTGAATGGCGCCCCGGTTGCTACGGGAACTGCCTACACCACCAACACGCTGGCCAATGGCGATGTGGTAACCGTACAGATCCACACCACCGGCCCCGGCTGCCGCACCTCCGATCTGGCCACCTCCGTGCCCATTACCCTGTCGCTCACAGCGGCCGGCGAAGCGCCCCTCATTTCCTACATCGGCAATACACTTATTTCCAACATTCCGGATGTACAGTGGTATGGCCCCTCCGGCATCATTCCCGGCGCTACCAGTCAGACGTACCTGCCAACTGAGCCCGGCAACTATTACGCGGTGAACACCGGTGGCGGCTGCGGCGCTACGCCCAGCAACCTGCTGAATGTATCGCTGCTGTCGGTAGGCACCCTGCAGGTAGATGGCCTGAGCCTTTACCCCAACCCGGTTCGCCACCAGCTGACCATCAGCAGCACGCAGCCACAGGCGCTGAACCTACAGCTTTATAACCTCTCCGGACAAATAGTGCGGAGCGAAAAAATGGCGCAGCAAACCAGCAAAACCATCAACGTGGCCGACCTGCCGGCCGGTACTTACTTCCTGCTGCTGCAGGATGAAGGCGGCCGCAGCGCCACCTATAAAGTGACGGTTACAAAGTAATCAGAACCAACAGATAGCATCAAAATCCCGGTCTCCGAAAGACCGGGATTTTACTTTTGGGGCTGTCTGGTTTGTCGCTTTGGGCAGCCACTGTTCCGGCTGCCTGCCGCTACACGGTAGCTGGCGGCATCCGGCAGCCTTTCTGCACAGCCGCGCTATTTTACCAGCGAGCCCTGGTACATGTTCCGCTGCATCAGCAATACCGAATGTCATAACCCACAACGGCGCTAACTTGCAACCAATGGAACCTGCTATTTCCTTTAAAAAGCTTTCGCCCGAAGACCTGACTTTTTTTGAACAGCTATTGCCCGGCGCTGTCTTTGCCGATGAAGACCAAATCAGGCTTTGCGCCAGCGACCATACCGAAGATTTTTGCTTTCCGCCGGAAGTAGTGCTCCAGCCAACGGAAACTGCCCAAATCAGTGCTATACTGAAATACTGCAACGAACACCTGCTACCGGTAACTGTACGTGGCGCCGGCACCGGCCTCAGCGGCGGCGCCCTGCCGGTGCATGGCGGGGTATTGCTGGATATGCGGCGCATGAACCGCATCCTCCGGATAGACACCGAAAACTTTCAGGTAACCGCCGAGCCGGGCGTCATTACGCAGGTATTACAGGAAGCAGTCCGGGCCAAAGGGCTTTTTTACCCGCCCGATCCTGCCAGCCGCGGTTCCTGCTTTATTGGCGGCAACATCGCCGAAAACAGTGGCGGTCCGCGCGCCGTGAAGTACGGGGTGGTAAAAGATTATGTGCTAAACCTGGAAATTGTTTTACCCGACGGCACCGTGATGTGGACCGGCGCCAATGTGCTTAAAAACGCAACGGGCTATAACCTCACACAACTGATTGTTGGCAGCGAAGGCACGCTGGCAGTGGTTACCAAAATTGTCCTGCGCCTGATACCTGCCGTAACGCAGGACATCCTGCTGCTGGCGCCTTTTAAAAGCAGCTATGATGCCTGCCGTGCCGTAAACGACATTTTGCTGGCAGGCCACAATCCTTCTGCGCTCGAATTTATGGAGCGGGATGCGCTGCTTTTTGCCATGCAGTACAACCCGGCTGCCGCCTTTGACCTGCCGCAGGACATAGAAGCGCATCTTTTGATTGAAGTGGATGATCAGGATGCGGAACAGCTTTTTAAAACGGCCGAAGGCATTATGGCAGTACTGGAAAAATACGAAACCGGCGAGGTGCTTCTGGCGGAATCGGCAGCGCAGAAAGAGCAGCTTTGGATGCTCAGGCGAAAAGTAGGCGAAGCGGTAAAAAGCCATTCCATTTATAAAGAAGAAGATACCGTGGTGCCCCGGGCCTGCCTGCCCCAATTGCTGGCTACCGTCAAAAAGCTGGGGCGCCAGTACGGCTTTCGCTCGGTATGCTACGGCCATGCAGGCGATGGCAACCTGCATGTGAACATCGTGAAAGAAAACATGAGCGATACCGCATGGAAAGAAGAACTGCCTAAAGCCATCCGCGAGCTGTTTGCAGCTGTGGTAGCCATGGGCGGTACCATCAGCGGCGAGCACGGCATAGGGCTGGTGCAAAAAGAATATCTGGGCATTGCCCTGCCCGAAGCCGCCCTGCAACTGATGAAAAGCATCAAGCAGGTGTTTGATCCCCGGGGCATCCTGAACCCGGGAAAAATATTTCCGGCGTAACGCTATTTAAACCTTCTATGATTGCATACCAATAACAAAACAACATTTACTGCCTGAATCCGTAAATTTGTTTTTAAATCTTCAGCACCGGGAATGCCTGCCCATTTGCAGGGAACCGGCTTGCTTTAACTTCTAAAAACCTATAACCTAAAAAACCTAAAACCTGTTATGGCCTACACACTTCCGCCGCTGCCTTATGACTTTGCAGCCCTTGAACCGAGCATCGACAAAGAAACCATGCAAATCCACCACGACAAGCACCACCAGGCTTATGTGGACAACCTGAACAAAGCGCTGGAAGGTAGCGCAGACGCTGATAAAGACCTGGACGAGCTGATGCGCAACATCAGTAAATACCCGGTTGCCGTGCGCAACAATGGCGGTGGACACTGGAACCACTCTCTGTTCTGGACCGTGCTGGGCCCTAATGGCGGTGCGCCAACAGGCAAACTGGCCGATGCCATCAACGAAACCTTTGGCGGCCTGGAAGGCCTGAAGGAAAAGATGAATGCTGCCGGCGCCAACCGTTTTGGCAGCGGCTGGGCCTGGCTGATTGTGAAAGACGGCAAGCTGGAAGTAACGAGCACCCCGAACCAGGACAACCCGCTGATGGATGTGGCCGAGGTAAAAGGCACGCCTATTTTCGGCATCGACGTGTGGGAACACGCCTATTACCTGAAATATCAAAACAAGCGCCCTGAATATTTAAAGAATGTCTGGAACGTGGTAAATTGGGCGGAAGTCAGCAAACGCTTTGAAGCAGCTGCCGGAAAATAAATTCTGTAAGCAATCCTTCTTTGAAACCGTTCTGGAAACAGAACGGTTTTTTTGTTGGGATGCTTCTGGTTAAAAAATTGCTTTGCAAGAGGAAGGTTTAAAGCCTGAAGTTTGGCGCCTTCAGCTATGCTGCCCGTCCAATAAAAAGCCCCGCGAAATGCGGGGCTTTTTATTTAAAACAGAAGCAAGCTTATTTTTTGTCTTCCATCTTTTCAGGGAAGAGCACGCTGATAAACTCGTTGTTGCCTGGGAAAATCACCTTAGCGGCCTGTTGCACATCCGCAGGTGTCAGCTTTTCAATCCAGGCGTTATAGTTCAGCACATGCTGCCGGTCGCGGCCCCAGAAGAGGATGTCTTCCAGTTTGCCGGCCCAGTAGTCATTCTTTTTCATGCTTTCCACGTGCTTTTCGCGCCATTGCGCCAGCACCTTGTCCATGTTTTTCTGCTCGGGGCCATTTGCCTTCAGGTTGGTCACTTCTTCGTGGGCAGCGGTAAGGAGCTTTTCCACGTTTTCAGGGCCGCAGGGCAGCTGCATCACCACGTTGTAGTGATTGTATGGCTCTTTTGCAAACGTGGCATAATAACCGCCGCTGTAAATACCGCCCAGCTTTTCCCGTAGTTCTTCAATCACCTTGATGTTCAGGATTTCGGCCACCGCCTGCGCACGCAGGGCCATGTCTTCGCTGTAAGGTGCTTCGCCATGGTAGAAGGCCAGAATCAGGCTTTTCTTGTCTTTGCCTTTGTAGACATCCATGCGCTTGTTGCCGGCAACAGGGCGCAGACCGTTGTCTTTAAAGTTGGGCGACTTGCCGGCTTTCGGCAGGCTGCCGATATAGGTTTCCAGCAGGGATTGGATGTTGGCGGCATCCACATTACCTACGATATAAAACTCGTAGCCGTCGGCGCTGCCAAATTCATTGTTATAAATCTCCAGCGCTCGGTTCAGGTTCAGGCCTTCAAACAGGGCAGGGGTAGGAACGGCCATGGGCGCCAGCGGACTGTTGTGGTACAGTACCTTGATGGTGGTGTCGATATAGGCCACCTGCGGATTGGCGCTCATAAACTGCAGCATTTGCTTTTGCTTGGTTACAAATGCCTTAAACAGTTCTTCGTCTTTGCGCGGAGCAGTCATGCTCAGGTAAAGCACCTGCAGGGCGGTTTCGAAATCGCGCACGCTGCTGCTGCCTTTGATGTTGGCAGAAACATCGCCTATATCCATGGTCATTTCTACCGTTTTGCCGGCCAGCACTTTGCTGAGGTCGGTAGGATTAAAATTGCCGATGCCCATGGCATCTACGATGTCGGTAGCCATCCGCGCGTTATTGATATCCGCTGCGCCGTAATTGCCGGTGCCGCCCTTGCGCACGCCGGTAATCACGATTTCATCACTCTTAAAGGTGGTGGGCTTTACGGTTACTTTTACGCCATTGCTCAGGGTGTAGGTAGTGGCGCCCAGGTCTTTTTCTTCTTTGGTACCAGTTACTTTACCGGCCTTTGGTTTTTTATCCATCAGGCTGGTGGCCACAGCTTTTTCTTCGGTGGCCTTTACTTCCTGCTGCAGGGCGGTTTGGGTCATTTGCAGCAATTGCTGGTCGGTAGGCAGCTTTGCCTGCATGCTTTCCGGCGCCATTATCAGGCTGAAGGTGTTGGTATTTTTCATCCATTTGCCGGGCTCGGCATTCACTTCTGCAAGGGTAATGCCCGGCAGCAGGTTCTGGTAATACTTGTATTCCTGCTCAATGCCCGGGATGGGTTCGCCGGTCAGGAAATTACGGATGTATTCTTCGGTCAGGCGGCCGCTTTCGGTGGTAGTACGCTCATTGTAAGCCTGCTCCATGCCGCTGAGCAGTTGCTTTTTAGCCAGTTCCAGCTCGCTGTTGGTAAAGCCGAATTTCTTAGCACGAATCAGCTCGGCCACCAGGGCATTCATGGCATTTTGCGGTCCTTCATCGCCAAACATGGTTTGTACTTCAAAAGCTTCGTAACCGTGCACCATATCATCAAAATCGGCGCCGGCAAAAGGGAAAGGCGGGTTAGCGCTGTTGGCCAGCTCGCTAAAGCGGCGGTTCAGCATGGAAAGGGCCAGCTGCCGCACGATATTGCTGCGGTAGTCTGCCACAGTTTTTTCTTCCGCTTTTTTGGTGTACGGAAACATAACGGCCAGGATGTTGTTGGTCGCTTCCTTATCCGTAACCACCATGGCATCGGGCGTGGTACGCTCTGCAATGGTTTCGTACGTGCGCTTGGGGGCATTTGCCGGATTCTTAAGGGTGGCGAAATGCTTGCGCAGGTAATTCATGGCAGTAGCGGTATCAATATCGCCCACCACAATTACCGCCTGCAGGTCCGGACGGTACCAGTCATTGTGAAACTGACGAAGCACATCGTACCTGAAATGCTGCAACACCGAGTCTTTACCGATGGGCAGGCGTTGCGCGTAGCGGCTGCCGCTCATCATACGGGGAAAGAATTTGTCCAGCATGCGCATCTGCGCTCCTTTACCCAGTCGGCTTTCCTCCAACACCACGGCACGCTCTTCATCAATATCCTTGTCTGTGAGCAAAGCGCCGTGCGCCCAGTCTTCGATGATTTGAAAGCCTTTGTCCAGATTACCCGGCTTGTCGGTAGGGATAGGCAGGATGTACACCGTCTGGTCGAAAGAAGTGTAGGCATTAAGGTCGGCACCAAAGGCCACGCCAATGCTTTGCAGATAATTGACCAGCTCATTTTCCTTAAAATTGGTCAGGCCATTAAAGTTCATATGCTCCATGAAGTGAGCCAGGCCCAGCTGTTGTTCGTTTTCCTGCATGGAACCGGCCTTAACCACCAGCCGCAGCTCTACCTTATGTTCTGGTTTTGGATTGCTGCGTACATAATAGGTAAGACCGTTGGGGAAGGTACCTTTCACTACTTTGCTGTCTTTGGGCAGCGGAGTGTTCAGGTCCTGGGCCTGGGCCGTGCCCGCCAATAAAAGGCAAAGCAGCCAGGCTTTGGTAAAAAGTTTGCGCATGTGTTTGTTTGCGGATTAAAATTGATGCAAAAATAAAGCACCGGATGGGGCCATGGGGAACCATGACCGCTTTTTTGTTTTTATTGTGGATGAGGCGCCGGGTGTACCGGTGCGGTGTTTTCAGGTTGGATTAATATTTAGTTGCTCAGAGAGTATTTTTAATTTTTACCCTTGAGTTAGGCAACCCTAAATTAAATCTTAGGTCAATCTTTGTTCCTACCTGCTTCTCCTATAAATTTGCCCGGTCATGCCCGAAACAAAATCGCTTTCCGAAGTAAATGCCTCGGTGGATCCGGCAACCCGCAAAAGCAAGTGGCGGCGCATTGCTGCATTTTTCGGGCCGGCCTACCTGGTTAGCGTTGGCTACATGGACCCCGGCAACTGGGCTACCGACCTTGCCGGGGGCAGTCAGTTTGGCTACAAGCTGATTTGGGTTTTGGTAATGAGCAACATTATGGCACTGCTGCTGCAAAGCCTGAGCGCCCGGCTGGGCATTGTACGTGGCCGCGACCTGGCGCAGTGCAACCGCGAGGCCTATCCCAAAGGACTTAATTTTATACTTTACATTCTGGCCGAGCTGGGCATTGCCGCCTGCGATCTGGCAGAAGTACTGGGTATGGCCATTGGCCTGCACTTATTGCTGGATATCCCGATTCTGATTGGCGTGCTCATCACGCTGCTGGATACCCTGCTGCTGCTGTGGCTGCAGCGCCTGGGCATGCGCAAGATGGAAGCATTCATCATAGCGCTGGTAGGGATAATAGGCCTTTGCTTTCTGGTTGAAATATTCATGGCAAAGCCCGATATAGCTGCTATTTTAAGCGGGCTTTCACCCAGCATTCCCAACAGTGCTGCGCTTTACATTGCCATAGGTATTATCGGCGCTACGGTAATGCCCCACAACCTTTACCTGCACAGCGCCCTGGTGCAAACCCGGAAGGTAGGCCGGGATGACGACAGCATCCGCCGGGCCATAAAGCTCAATACCATAGACAGCGCCATTGCTTTGAATCTGGCCTTGTTTGTAAACGCATCCATTTTAATCCTGGCTGCCGCTACTTTTCACAAGCAGGGCATGCCATCCGTAAGCCGGCTGGAAGACGCGCATATGCTGCTGGGCCACCTGTTGGATAGTGCCTGGGCCAGCCATCTTTTTGCCATTGCCCTTATAGCAGCCGGGCAAAGCAGCACAGTTACCGGCACGCTGGCAGGCCAGATTGTGATGGAAGGCTACCTGCACCTGCGCATCAACCCCTGGATGCGCCGGCTGCTGACGCGCCTTATTGCCATTGTGCCTGCCGTAATTGTTATCCTGCTGCTTGGCGACAAAATGGTGGACGAAATGCTTATTTTCAGTCAGGTAATCCTAAGCATGCAACTGGCCTTTGCCGTGATACCGCTCATTCATTTTGTAAGCGACAAAAAGAAAATGGGCAGCTTTGCCATAAAGAAAAGCGTGGCAACAGCAGCCTGGCTGGTAGCGTTGGTTATTGTAGCCTTAAACCTGCAGCTGGTGGCCGATGCCGTGCTGGAAGTGTACCATTCCTCGGGGCATATTCTTTTGAAAATACTGGTTGTTACCGGGGCCATAGCCATGGTGGTTTTATTGTTTATCACTTCCTTTTATCCTTTGCGCCGCCGTGCCACCGGGCGCCCTGGCGGCAGCATCCACACCCAACTGCAACATCACCTTTCTGCCCAACAGGGCAGTACGGCGCCCTTCCATACCATTGCCCTGGCCTTGGACTACAGCGCACAGGATATGCTGGTGCTGCAATATGCCCAAAAGCTGGCCGGCCCCGGCAGCCGCTTGGTGCTGATTCACATTGTGGAAAGCGCGCAGGCCAAAATGCAGGGAAAGGACAGCCTGGATGCCGAAACGCTTTCGGATCAGCAGCAGTTGGAAGCCTATGCTACCTTCCTGCGCGAACAGGGTTATGCGGCTACGCCGGTGCTGGGCTTCCGCACCCGGACTTCAGAAATTGCCCGCATTGTGCGCGAAGAAAATGCAGGCCTGCTGGTGGTGGGCAGTCATGGCCATAGCGGGTTTAAAGACTGGCTGTTTGGCGAAACCATCAATCAGTTGCGCCACCGTGTTTCCATCCCTATTTTCATTGCCAAATAAAGAGGCAGAAGTATTTCGCAGTAATTGCTACGGCTGGCACAAACTGGAATAATAAAAAAAACCAAAGCCGGTCTTTTCTTCTTTTGATGCTTTAAAAGAAGGAGAAAGAACCGGCCCGGCCTCACCTTTTTAAATTATATAAGCTTTAGTGCATTGTTCCTGCTTTAGGGTAGTATGGTCAGTATGGTATGCCCGTTTATGGCGTTGCCGCTTAGCCGCAGCATATATTGCCCGGCGCTCAGGCCCTGCAGCGAAATGCTTAATTCCTGACTGCCCTGATGCACGGAAAGTGTTTGCTGTAGCACCATCCGGCCCAACCTATCCATTACCTGCAGGGTAGCTTGTCCGGCAATTGCGGCATCAAAGCTGAGTGTTACCCGATCTTTCGCGGGATTAGGAAAAGCTTTTAGCGCCGTTAAATTCAGGGGTGTGCCGGCCACCGATACGGTGGAATTTTCCGCGTCGAACATGCCGAGGTAGTTATCGTTCCAGGCAAAAACGGCGGTGGCGGTAGCAATGTTCATGTCCACCCTTGGTTCGATGTATGGATAAGGCATGGTAGTGGCATCCCGGTAGTTTGTTTTCAGTACCAGAAACTCAGCGGCGGGAGAAGTAGTCATATTCCTGATGGCATAAGGAAGAGCACCGGTGGCTGCATCATAGTAGGTGAGCAGGAAATTGACATACAAAGGGTCGAACACCATATGCGGATTCACCTGATTTCCCGGACCGGAACCAACTGCAACGCCGGCCGCAGAGAAGTCTGGCGCAGCATTAAAGAGATTGTCTGTGTAGCGGAAGTTTACATCCATATCGGCAGTACCGGTGTTGCCCGCCTGATAAGCCACCAGTGTACGGTAGTCATCAAAGCCCGGACCTGTGCCTGCAATGCTTGTCTGGGAAATGGCTATGGAAGGATGCGCATAAGCCGAGCCCGCAACACCCACCTGGTAAGGGCCCGTGTAGGTAAGATCCGTAGCATCATCTCCATACACAAAGCGCGTCCAGATTGCTCCGGTAGTATCTGTGCCACTTGCAAATACTTCATACGCAATGCCCAGCCGGGGATAGTCACTCTGGCTGGTGTTTACGCCCAGGCAGGCGCTTACGCGCATGAGGTAAGAAGCACTGCCTTCAAGCGCCCGGCGCGTAAAGGTGCCGCCACCGTCATCGGAAACCCAGGCCACCAACGAATCATAGCTTCCAGCCTTGCTGGCTACCAGGCAGATGTCGTAAGGCGATGAATTGGTTGCCGGCTTGCGTGAATCTGTAGCCCAGCACAGGTGGTCAAAACCGCGCTGACCGGTATAGGACGTATAGCTTTCGCCATTAAAGGGCAGGTCTGTACCGGCAGCAGCTGCATCATACATCGTAACGCGCATGGTGGCGTCCATGGATACCGTATCCTGGTAGGGCCGCGCCACATACAGCCGGAAGTCGGTAGCGTTTTCGCCTGCTGCACAAATTTCAAAAGCCGTGTACCGGAGGGGGTCTGTGGTGCCACTGGTAAGATCCGCCGATTTAAAGACAGACCACGTAACACCGTTATCCGTGCTTTTCAATACTTCCCAGGACTGGCAGGGGCCGCCCGGGCTGTTTGCCACCAGCCGGCCCAGGTAAAGGGTACCGTCATAGGCCGTCGTAACACGTACATCTTTATAGTACTTGCCCGCTACCGGATTCACATTTACATCATCGCCCCAAAGCGGTTTTTGCTGGGCATTGCCCGCCAGCGCCAGGCAAAGTGCTGCCGGCAGCAATAGGTAGTGTAATAGCTTCTGTTTCATTTTCCACGAGGTTTGTAAGGCAAAAGTCTTTCGCCGCCCTGACGTGGGAAATTTTTTGTTTTCAATATTTCACGGCTGTTAGAGAAAAGAAAACTATTTTTTTCGCCTCATTTACCGTTGAAAAAAGCTATTTTCGGATTTGTATCCGGGCCTTTTTTTCACAAGCGGCCTGTCTTAAAAATTCAGGTTTATGCTGAGCCATGTTGCACTTTCCCAACTGGGTAGTTTCATAAAAAGCCTCAGCCTGGCAGAAAAGGAATACTACCTGAAAATGCAGCGCCTGTATGCCGGCCAGTCGTTGCACGTGCGTCTTTTTACTTATTTAAATGAGCAGCCCCAGGCAGCCGCCCCTGCCATAATGGAGGTTTTGGGCGTGCGCTCGCCTTCCCAGTTTACCAACATCAAAAACCAGTTGCTGCAATCGCTGCTGGATGCGCTGGTGTACCGCACGCGGCAAACCAATTTGCAAACCAGCCTGCAGCAGCAATGGTTGCATACAGAGCAACTGCTGGAGAAAAGGCAGATGGGCCTGGCTACGCGTCAAAATAAAAAAGCCCTGCTGCAGGCGCTGCACCTGCACAGCTACCCGCTGGCCATTCAGCTCATAGAACAGCAACAGCGCATCCTACACCTGAGCCGCGATGGCCAATACACCGACGAGCTGGAAGAACTGGCCCGGCAGTGGCGCCATACGGTGGCCTGCCTGCAATTGCTGGGCGAGATCAAACAGATCTACAGCCAGTTAATTGCCCTGGCCCGCGAAAGCCCTATCCGCTATTCCGAAGCACAATTGCAGGCGGTGCAGGCCTGGGACCAAAACCTGTCTCAACTAAAGGAAACAGGCCTTTCCAATGAATACATCCGCATGTTTTGGCTGGCAGCCACCATTAAATCTGCTTTTCTGCAACGCCAGTACGGGCAGGCAGCACAACTGGGGGCGGATTTTCAGCAAGTTTTAGCGGCGCAGCCCTACTTTGCCGTTATCTCTCCTTTTATTTTCCTGGAAACCGCCAATACGCTTTTTTACAACCTTTTCGCGCAGGGTAAAACAGAAGCGGTGATGCACGATTTAGCGCTGCTGGATGCTTTTGCCGCCCAGCACCTGAACAAGGAATGGCTGCATAAATGGGAAGCGATTGTGCTGCACACGCGCCTGAAAATTGCCCATAAGCAGGCTAATTATGATCAGGTGGCAGCCATTTTGGCGCCCTACGAAGCGCTGACCCTGCGGCAGCAACACATGTTTTCGCTGAGCGAGCAGCTGAATTTCCTTTGCTCGCTGGCCATTTCGCATTTTGTGCTGGAGGCCTACGATGCTGCCGATGCGCAAATGCACGAGGTAAAACATTTAAACGCCACCGCCGGCCGCGAAGACATACTTTATTTTTCCAGCCTTTTTCACCTGCTGGTTTTATTTGAGAAAAAAGACTGGTACCAGCTGGATATCAACGTGCAGATAACTTATCAGGCGCTGTATGCGCGCAGAAAGCTGCGTCCTTTTGAAAAAGAGCTGGTGTTGTTCATCAAAAAACTTTCGAGCCTGCGCCAACAGGCACAAATGGAGGCGGCGGCACGTACTTTTCTGGAAAAGCTCAGCGCCTTTTCAAACCCCGAAGCGCAGCAGCTTTATTTTCCCTACTTCAATTATCCGGCCTGGCTGGCAAGCAAGGCAGCAGGCTGCAGCTACCGGCAGCATTGCGAGCAAACCTACCATGGTCAGCAGGCAGCCAACAGCGCCGCCTGAGCCTGTAAGGCCTACATTTACCCATCTTCTTCTCTTTTCATATTGTAACTTCGCAAGACAAAAATAAATTAATTCAACTAATGACGATTAATCCTTCATCCCTGGTAGATGAAATGATGGCTACCACCAAAAAGCTGGCGCAGGGCTATGAAACCCTTCAGGAAATTGACGAGGTGGATGTAGCCACCACGCCCAAAGATTTGGTATGGCAGCGCGATAAAGTGAAAATATATCATTACCAGCGCCCTGATGGCAAAGCCGTCAAATGCAAAACGCCCGTGCTGGTAAGTTTTGCCATGCTGAACCGTCATGACGTGCTGGATCTGCAACAGGATCGCAGCCTGATGCGCAAGCTGCTGCAGGAAGGCCTGGATATTTATATCATGGACTGGGGCTACCCTACCCGTGCCGATCGCTACCTGACCATGGAAGACTACATCCTTGGTTATATGAACGATGCAGTAGATTTCCTGCGCAAGCGCCATGGCGTAAAGCAGATTCATAAAATGGGCATCTGCCAGGCAGGCACCTACAGCATGATGTATGCCGCCCTGTACCCGCATAAGCTGAAAACCCTGACCACTTATGTGGCGCCGTTTGATTTTTCCACCGATGCCTGCATGCTTTACAAATGGACCAAGTACATTGATGTGGACGCTATGGTAGATACCCTTGGTGTGGTACCCGGCGAAATGCTGGATAGCGCCTTTGGCATGCTGAAGCCCAGCATGAATATTTCCAAATACCTGGGCGTTATGGACAGCCTGGACAGCAAGGAGAAAGTGCTGAACTTCCTGCGCATGGAGCATTGGAAAAGCGACCTGCCCGCCATCACCGGCGAGATGTACCGAAAGTACATCAAAGACCTGTTCCGCGACAACAAGCTGATTAAAGGCGAGATGGAACTGGACGGCATGAAGGTGGACTTAAAGAAAATGACGGTGCCTTACCTGAATGTGTACGCTACCGGCGACAACATCATTCCCAATGAAAGCACACTGGCCATTATGGACAAGATTGGCTCTAAGGATAAAAAAGAATACCCATTCCCTGGCGGGCACATTGGCGTGTTTGTAGGTGGCAAAAGCCAGAAAGAACTGGCGCCGGCTGTAGCCAAATGGGTGATTGAAAGATGCTAACAGGGATTAGGGATTAGGGATCAGGAATTAGGAGTTAGGAGCTTTTGTAACCACTTAACCTAAGTCTTAATCTCTATCTTAATTTCAAAAAAAGAAGAGGCGCGCCACAGAGGCGCGCCTTTTTCTAATCACACACACAACTGAAAACTAAATCAGGTTGTTATTTTAAAACCTGCAACAGCCAGGGCTTACGGGCGCTAGCGGCTGCCGGTTTATGAATACGTTGGTACTGCGGCAACAAATGCTTGAAAAAAACCTTGCCAACAGCACCATCTGGTTTAGCGGTTGCTATTGGAAGAGCCGCTGCGATCTTCACGGGATGAGCCATGTGATGAGCTGCCGCTACGATCCTGGCTCCTGTCGCTGGAAGACCTGTCGCTGGACGATGAATCGCGTTCTGTGCCCAGGCCGCTGCCACTACGTGAGCCCGACTGGTCTTGCTGGGTAGAAGTTTGGCGTTGCTGGTCTTCGCTCATAGAACCGCTACGTGATGACTGGCCGCTTTGCTGGCTGCTTGTGTTTTGCAGGCCACCTTGCTGGTTTTGGTTACGGTCATTGTTTTGCATGTCTTCCTGGCGGCCGCTTTGCTGGCTGCTTTGGTTTCTGTTCTCTTGCATCGTTAATAGAGGTTTTAGGGTTTAAAAAAAAGGGTTTTAGCCTCCGGGCTGTTGGGCCCTGCTACGGCATTTATTTTAAAAGGAGCGTGCCACTGCCCTGAAGAGAACCTTAAAAGAATCTCACACAGCCTGCCGGCACGGCTTTTAAACTTCCGGCTGTTCCGGCTTTGGGCGCGCCCGTGTTTATGCTTTTCGCCACCGCCCGTTGTAATTTTATCCCTTCATGCCGCTATCCGTCACTTATCCTTTTCCCGTTCATCAGATTTCCCTCGGCAATGGCGCCTCCATCAGCTATATGGATGAAGGCAAAGGGCTGCAAACCATTGTTTTTATCCATGGCCTGGCCAATTATGCACCCGTCTGGCTGCAAAACATCAATTCCCTGAAAGAAAATTACCGCTGCATTGCGCTGGACCTGCCCGGCAATGGCCTTTCCGCACCGGCAGTGCCACAACCCGCCTATTCCATTCAGTGGCTGGCGCATTGCCTGATAGATTTTATTGGCCGGCTGGGCCTGCAGGATATTTGCCTTTGCGGCCATTCCATGGGCGGGCAAATTGCCATCACGGCCCTGCTGGAAGAACCCCGTTGCGCGAATAAACTGGCCCTCATTGCACCGGCCGGCCTTGAAAAATTTTCATTTACCGATCGCCTGCTGCTGACCCAGGGTATGAACATGATGGGCTGGCTGTCCACCGAAGAGCAGCAGCTGCACGAAGCGCTGAAATCCAGCTTCTATAAACCCAATCCTGCAACAGAAAAAATCACCGCCGAACTAAGCCGTTTGATGGATGGTCACCAGCAACGGCAGGCTTATAAAAGCATGGTGCAGCAATGTATTGCCGCTATGATAGACGAGCCCGTGCTGGAAAACCTGAAGAACATACACGTGCCGGTATTGCTGGTTTTCGGGGAAAACGATGCCCTGATTCCCAACCGCCTGCTGCACCGGGGCAGTACGCGCAGCCTGGCCACCGCAGCCGTCCGCCATTTTAAAAATGCACAGCTTTTTTTAGTAAAAGATGCCGGCCATTTTGTGCAATGGGAAAAAGCCGCAACCGTCAACAAGCTGCTTGCCGCCTTTATGGCGAAAAGCTAACCGTTTGGAATTTGAAATTTGGTTTTTGGAATTTGGTTTTTGGTTTTTGGAATTTAAAATCCCCCCTTATTCCACCTCTGTTTTCAACTGCTGCCAGGAAGTACCGCGGTAGCTTTCCCAAAACAGCCAAAGCAAGGCCGATGAAACCAGCAGGTAGGTCAGCTTCAGCCACCAGAAACCGGCCAGCCATACCAGGTAATGGCCTACTCCCAGCGCGCCGGGTATCACAAAAATCAAAAGCATTTTAAAAAACCTGCCGCCCCGTTCTTTCATCTGCTCTACTTTGCTAAAAGGCAGGTAGCGGTACATCAGCACGCTGATGCTCAGGGCAAAAACCGTGACGTTTACCAGGGCAAGCGCTACATCCCAAAGGGCGGCCGGGCCCCATACATACACCACAAAAGCAGTAATGAGCAAAAAGAAGGGCAGGAAATATTTTACCCAAACCGCCTTGAAAGCGCCGGCCATTACCGGCCCCGGTTGCTGCAGCGGCATCGCGAAATACACCCATGCCGCCTTATACTGATCGCTCATGATCAGGTAATTGAGTGTTTGCAGGAGCACAAAAGCGCCCATGTACAACAGGCCAATATGCCGTGCCGTATGCGGCAAGCCTTCCCAAACCTGCTGGAAAGAAGCATTTTTATTTAAAAAAAGCAGGTAGAAGAAATAAACCGGCACATAAGCAAACGTTGGCAGCACCCGCATCCGGAAGCTGCGGCTGCGCCCGGTTTGGATCCAGGCAAGGCTAAAGCCGGCACGCGCTTCGGTGCTTTGGTTCAGCCATTGTGCCCAGCGTTGCTTTTTGGGCGCTGTCTGGCGCCGGTTTTTCTGCGGCGCAGCCACGGTTGTTGGCTCGTCTCCCTGTTCGGCAGAAGCCAGCCGGCTCATAAACCCGGGCGCCAGCCATTTTACCGTCACCCAAAACAGGATGGCCGGCAGGGCCACCGCCAGCAGGCTATACCCCAGGGCGCCTGCCACAGGCCCGGCCTTGAGCAGCCAGCTGCCCGTAGCCGCAATCCAAAAAGTGGGAAAGCCTTTAACCCAGGGCACCTCTGCCAGTTTCAGGTCCGTTATCCGCGCGCTTTCCATAACCTGTGGCACCAGGTAGTAGCTGGAAAAAAGCAGGATGGAAAGCACTATCTGGAACCCGTTTAAAATATTTTTAAACCTTGCCGGTGATGCAAGACGCAGCAGCAGCAGGTACAGCAGCATCACCAGAAAAAGCGAGGTGCACACCAGTAAGATTAAGGGCAGCGGGAACCAGACGGCCAGCTTCCAGTTTATCAGTCCCATGACTATCCACCCCGGCAAACTCATGGGCAATACAATGCGGATAATGTAAATCAGGATATGCAGCAGGCGGCTCAAAAACAGCGTCCGGTTGTCTACCGGCAGGGGAATCACCACATATTTATCCCGCGTATCCAGCAGCACGCTGCTAAAATCCGTGATAAGCGTAAAGCTCAGCAGAAACAGGAAGAAAGTAAAATAGGCCCACAAGCCCAGTACCGGCTCGTGGCGCAGGGCCAGCAGGGGCAGGATGTAGATGATACCGGTAAAAAAAGAAACAAAAGCCGTCCAGAAAGAAGTAAAGCGTGCCGGCTTTTTCTTTTTGGGACCCATGTTCATGGTGCTGAGTGGCTTGCGGTCATCCATTTTCAGCTTCACCGTCAGCAGGGCGCGCAGCTGCACTTCATCGGCGCCCAGGCTCCGGTAAAGACCCATAGGCAGCAACAGCAGTTTTAAAAGCAGTTTATTCATGGCTGGCGGTGCTATTGGCTTGCTGCATGGCGGCGGCAATATCGCTCACGCGCTGGTTGGTATTTTCCGTGGCAGTGAGGCGGGCAAAGATCTGCTCCAGGCTGTCGCTGCCTGCCGCCCGCAGGTCGGCAATGGTACTGTTGGCTACGATGGCGCCCTGGTTAATCAGCACAATCCGGTCGCTTACTTTTTCCACGACATCCATCATGTGTGAGCAGTAAAAAATCGTCTTGCCTTCGCTTTTCAGCACCTGCAACAATTCTTTTACCAGTATCACCGCATTGGCGTCCAGCCCGCTCAGGGGTTCATCCATGATGACTATAGAAGGATTGTGCAGCAGGCCCGATGTAAGCAGCACTTTCTGTTTCATGCCTTTGGAAAAAGAATCCATGCGCTGATCCATGTTTGGCAGCAAACCAAAGGAATCCAGCATCCGGGTAGCGCGCAGCTCGGTAACCGCGTCTTCCAGGTGATGCAGGCGGCCTACAAACATCAGGTATTCCCGCGGCGTCAGCAGGTCATAAATCTCTGCCAGCTCGGGTATATAGCCTATTTGCTTTTTTACCTCCAGCAGCTGCGTGCGCAGGTCCAGGCCATTTACCTGCACCGAGCCTTCATAGTCCTGGATAATACCCGTCAGAATTTTCACAGTGGTGCTTTTGCCTGCGCCGTTGGGCCCGATGTAGCCGATAATCTGCCCCGGCGAGACCTCCAGGTCAATACCTTTCAACACTTCTTTCGCGCCATAATTTTTGCGCAGTCCTTTGATAGCAATTGCAGCTTCCATGAAACATCAAAACTAATTGTTTCCCTGCTGAAACGCCGCACAGCCATCCTGCTTTAACGCCGATACAAACCACAAACGCGGAAAACCAATCCTACCAACACCTTACCTTTGACCTTTTCCCTATGACTTCTTTCAACGACTACAATTTCAGTGGGCAGAAAGCCCTGGTGCGTGTGGACTTTAACGTGCCCATCCGCGATGGAAAAATTACAGACGACACCCGTATTCGCGCAGCCATTCCTACCATTCAGAAAATCCTGAACGACGGTGGCGCGGTGGTGCTGATGAGCCACTGGGGCCGGCCTATTAAAGACATGGCCAAAAAGCCGGAGCTGAGCGAAAAAGACTTTTCACTGGAGCGCATTGTGCAGCGCCTGTCGGAACTGCTGGGAAAGGACGTGATTTTTGGCGGCGATGCCTTGGGCAGCGAAGCAAAAGAAAAAGCCCGGAACCTAAAACCTGGCGAGGTTTTGCTGCTGGAAAACCTGCGCTTTCACCCGGAAGAAGAAAAAGGAAATGAAGCATTTGCCCAGCAGCTTGCCACGCTTGGCGATGTGTATGTAAACGACGCTTTTGGCGCCGCGCACCGCGCCCATGCCTCTACGGCCGTTATTGCCCAATACTTTCCGGCAGGCAAAAAGATGTTTGGTCTTTTGATGGAAAGCGAGGTGAAAGCCGCCATGCAGGTGCTCAACAATGCTGAAAAGCCTTTTACCGCCATTATAGGCGGCGCCAAAGTGAGCGATAAAATACTGATAATAGAAAACCTTTTAGACCGTGCTACCGACATCATCATAGGCGGCGGCATGGCTTATACATTTTTCAAAGCGCAGGGCTGCCACATCGGCAACTCACTGTGCGAGGAAGACCGCCTGGATACCGCCCGCGAGCTGCTGGAAAAAGCAAAGGCAAAAGGCGTAGTCATTCACCTGCCGGCCGACTCCGTGATTGCGGATAAGTTTGCCCCGGATGCCGACGTTTCTTCCGCGCACAACCACGAGATTCCGGATGGCTGGATGGGCCTGGACATTGGACAGATGGCCTGTGAGATGTTCACCAAAGTAATCCAGGACAGCAAAACCATTTTATGGAACGGACCGATGGGCGTGTTTGAAATGGAAAAGTTCCAGACCGGCACCAAATGCGTGGCCGATGCAGTAGCCGAAGCTACGGCCAATGGCGCTTTCAGCCTGGTGGGCGGCGGCGACAGTGTGGCGGCGGTCAATAAGTTTGGCTATGCCGATCAGGTAAGCTATGTAAGCACCGGCGGCGGCGCCCTGCTGGAATTTTTTGAAGGCAAAAACCTGCCGGGTATCCAGGCAATTCAGGGATAAGAAGCGGAAGGTGCCGCTGAATAGTTGAAGCGTACATCATCCTCCACTATTCAACCAATTAACCCTTCAACCACTCAACCAATCAACCACTCAACCAACCATGTGCGGCTTTGCGGGGTATTTGTCATTGGGGGAAAAAGCGCCGGATCACCGCGTGCTTACGCCTATGGCAAATGCCCTGCGCCACCGGGGCCCGGACGATGAAGGCTACGCCCTGTTACAGGAAAATGGTTTCCGTTTGTACAGCGGCACAGACACCTCACCTGACCTTCAGGCTACCCTGCCGCCGCTGACCACAGCGCCTGCAGGCAGGCTGGGCATGGCTTTCCGCCGCCTGTCTATCATAGACCTTAGTACCTGCGGGCATCAGCCCATGCTGTCGGCCGACGGACAGGTGGCACTTTCCTTCAACGGCGAGATTTATAATTTTGAAAGCCTGCGGCGGGAATTGCAGGAAGAAGGCTACTCATTTACCTCCCGGGCCGATACCGAAGTGATCCTGGCCGGCTATGTGCTGCATGGCATCCAATACCTGCACCGGCTGAATGGCATGTTTGCCATTGCCCTGTGCGACAATCGTGCTAAAAAGCTGTTTCTTATCCGCGACCGGCTGGGCATCAAGCCGCTGCATTATGCCCAACAGGGAACCACTGTTTTTTGGGCCTCCGAGGTAAAAGCTATTTTAGCCAGCGGACAGGTAAGCGCCCGTCCGCGGTGGGAGGCCGTGTACAGTGCTTTTCGCATTGAAGCCACGCCTGCGCCTGCTACCTGTTTTGAAAACATACAATCGCTGCCGGCCGGTTTTTATTTAGAAACGGATATTACCACCGGCCGCACACAACAGCATCAGTACTGGGATATTCCTGATCCTTTCCATAAAATAAAGATTTCCAAAGCCGCGGCGGCAGACGAGCTGGAAGCACGCTTAAAGCAAATCGTAGCCGGGCAGGTTATTTCCGACGCGCCCATCCTTTCGCTGATGAGCGGCGGCCTGGACAGTACCCTGCTAACGGCGCTCTGCGCCCGGCAACAGCCCGGATGGCACGCTTATACCATGAGTTTTGCGCCGGAGCTGCATGCTTTCAACGAGCTGCCGCAGGCACAAATTGCCGCCAGGCATTTTGGTATCACCCACGAGGTAGATGAAGCTACGGGTCCTGCATTAGAAGAACTGTTGCCGCTGGCCCTGCGCCATTATGAGCAGCCCTACGCCGGCATAGACCCGCAATTAATGGCTGCCCGCTTCCTGCATCAGCGCCAATATAAAGTGATTATCAATGGTGCCGGCGCCGATGAGCTGTTTGGCGGCTATGCTTATTACACCACCTGGCAGCAATGGCTGCACCGTAGGAAACTGGCCGGGGCGCTGCCTTTCATCCCTGCCTGGGGGCAAACGCTGGGCAAGGTGAAAACGGTTTTGGAAATCAAAGATCTGCCCGGTTTTTACTGGCATCAGCGCGGCGGCATGCGGCCCCGGCAATGGGAAAAACTCTCCGGCCAAAAAACGGCGCCCGTGCTGCCACCTTTGCCGGAAGGCATTTCGGAATGGCCTATTGCCGATGCCATTTCTTACCTGGATCTAAAGCATAACATCGGCAACCACCATTGCTTTCGGGAGGATTTGGCCTACATGGCCTTCAGCATCGAAAGCCGCTATCCATTTCTGGATCACGAGCTGGTAGCCTGGGCGGCAACCCTGCCTGCGGAGGTGCGTTTCAGCCTTTTTGAAAACAAAACACTGGTACGCGCGGTGGCCAGGAAATACCTGCCGCAGGAAGTCTTGCAAATGCCTAAAAAAGGCTTCAACCTGCCACTGGGACAATGGGTGCTGCAACAAAAAGAACTGGAAGCTTTTGCGCAGGATAAAATAAACCAGCTGAAAAAAAGAGGCATTTTTAAATCCAAAACCATAGACCAATGGTGGCGGCAGCGGCATACAGCTCTGTTCGACAAGGTGTGGCTTTTGGTGAATACGGAAGTCTGGCTGGAAAGGTATGTTGATGGATTGAAGGATTGAAGGATTGAAGGATTGAAGAGTTCCATTGCCAATCAACTAATCCACCTAATTTTGCCACCATTATGCCCGTCATATCACAGCGCGGAACGCAGATGCCGCCTTCACCCATCCGCAAGCTGGTGCCCTTTGCAGAAAACGCAAAAAAAAGAGGCACCCATGTCTATCACCTCAACATAGGACAGCCTGATATCGAAACACCGCCCGAGATTCTGGACGCGGTCAGAAATACGGACATCAAAGTACTGGAATACAGCCACAGCGCGGGCTTTGAAAGTTACCGCCGCAAGCTGACCGATTATTATTTCAAAAACAACATCACCGTCAACCACGAGCAAATCATCGTGACCAACGGCGGCTCCGAGGCAATTTCCTTCGCCATTATGAGCATCATGGATCCGGGCGATGAGATCATCATACCGGAGCCTTTTTATGCCAACTACAACGGCTTTGCCGTAAGCGCAGAAGTAAAAGTGGTGCCCATTCCTTCCGACATTGAAGATGGCTTTGCACTGCCCAAAATAGAAGCATTCGAGCAGGCCATTACGCCGCGTACAAAGGCCATCATGATTTGCAACCCCAACAATCCCACCGGCTACCTCTATAGCCGCGAGGAGCTGGAAATCCTGCGCGACATCTGCCTGCGTCACGATCTGTTTTTGCTGAGCGATGAAGCCTACCGCGAATTCTGCTACGACGGCATGCAGCATATTTCGGCGCTTTCGCTGCCGGGGCTGGAAGAGCACGCCATCCTGCTGGATACAATTTCCAAACGATACAGCGCCTGCGGCGCCCGCATCGGCGCGCTCGTAACCCGCAACAACCAGGTGCTTTCTGCCGCCATGAAATTTGCGCAGGCCCGCCTGAGCCCGCCCACGCTGGGACAAATCCTGGCAGAAGCAGCCACTGCCCTGCCCGGCAATTATTTTGAGGCGGTAGAGAAAATGTACCTCGCGCGCCGCGATGTACTGGTAAACCGGCTGAATGCCATTCCCGGCGTGTATTGCCCCATGCCGAAAGGCGCTTTTTATGCGATGGCCCGCCTGCCGGTAAAAGACGCCGAAGCATTTTGCCAGTGGCTGCTGTACAGCTTTTCGCACAATGGCGCCACCGTCATGATGGCCCCGGCATCCGGTTTTTATGCCACGCCCGGTAAAGGCCTCAACGAAGTGCGCCTGGCTTACGTGATCAACGAAGAAGAGATAAACGCGGCTATGGATGTGCTGGAAGCAGCCTTAAAAGCCTACAAAGAAGTAGAAGCCCAGGCTTAATTTTTTATCTAAATATTGGAAGCGATAAGCACTGGCAACAGCGCTTATCGCTTTTTTTATGTGCGCTCCTAAAAGCCGCAGCGTTACTAGCGGCATGCATTGCATACCTATGCTTGCTTTATTTTTTTTACTCACGATAGTGGCTCGCCCGTCCTTTGTCACCCTCGCAGAGGGTCTTAAAGTACCGCAAGGCGCAGCCTTGCGTGGCAATAGGTCCCGACCTATCGGGAGACAAAGAACGAGTCAAATAAACGCAAGTAAAAAACAGCATTATTACTTATTAATGCACGGCTCTAACAGTATGCAGTATGGGAGGCACAAAAGAGAATTGATTGCCGTCAAACAAACCTTTGTCGCTGAGCTTTAAAGAGGGAATCACGAGCAGCGCCATAAAGGAAAGAGTCATAAAGGGCGCTTTTAGCGTGCTCCCCAGTGCTTTGGCAGCCTGGTCTAAAGCCGCGTATTGGCGGCCTACTGTTTCGCCATCCTGATCGCTCATGAGCCCGGCAATGGGCAGCGGCATCACGGTAACAGTTTTCGGATCAGCTGCCACGGCAATACCGCCTTTACTTTCAATGATGGCATTGATGGCTGCGCAAATGCTTTCATCGTCTGCGCCGGTGGCAATAATGTTGTGGCAATCATGTGCAACGGTGGAGGCTATGGCGCCCCTTTTCATTCCAAAACCATGAATAAACGCTACGGCCGGTTGCGCGCCCGGCTGATACCGGTTAAGGACAACTATCTTTAAAATATCAGCTTCCGGGTCCGGCTGTACCGCACCGTTTACCAAAGTTGCCTCGTGCTTAATAGCTCTTGTAATAAGCTGACCGTCCAGCGCTTCTATAACCTGAAGCGCGGCCTTTTTCTTTTCTGTCCGGACTGCCAGATCTTCCGGCTTTACCGCTGTGGCAGCAAACTGATTGATGGGGGCCGCTTTTACTTCCGGTAGCCAGACTTTTCCGGCTTCATAAACCAGTTTACCGGCAATATACGTTTGGAGTACTTTGCCAGTGCCCTTTCCTGCCATCACTATAAAATCGGCGGCATCGCCAACGCGCAGCAGGCCAACCGGCAATTTGTAATGCAGCACCGGCGCCACGCAGGCGGCGTAAAGCACCTCAAAAAGATCATAGCCTTTGGCCAGGCTTCTTGCAACCAAATCGTTGATATGATGGAATAGAAGATCGTCGGGGTGCTTGTCGTCGCTGCAAAACATCAGGCTTTGCGGGTGCGATGCAAACAGCGGCGCCAGGGCTTCATAATTCTTGGCAGCGCTGCCTTCGCGAATCAGGATCTTCATGCCCGCGGCAATCTTGCCTAAAGCCTCTTCGAGCGTGGTGCATTCATGATCGGTACTGATGCCGGCAGCAGCGTATTGTTGTGCGGCAGCGCCCAGGAGGCCCGGCGCATGGCCATCCACCGGCTTGCCGGCTTTCCGGGCAGCCGCTATTTTTTCCAACACCTGCGGGTCAGATTGCAGCACGCCGGGATAGTTCATCATTTCAGAAAGGTACCAGATGTCCGGGCGCTGCAGCAGGGCATTTACGGCAGCGGCATCCAACGTAGCCCCGGCGGTTTCGAAGCCAGTGGCCGGCACGCAGGAAGGCGCGCCAAAGAAGAAATGAAAATTGGTTTGCGCAGCATTATCCAGCATATAATCCACGCCAGCCAGCCCGCAGACGTTGGCAATTTCATGCGGATCGCTGACGGTAGCCACCGTGCCGTGCCGCACCGCCATGCGGGCAAAAGCAGCCGGCGTCAGCATAGAGCTTTCGATGTGCACATGGGCATCTATAAAACCGGGCAGGATGTATTGATTGGGCGCTTCTGCTACTTCTTCAATCGCTGTTATGCGATTACCTTCTATTGAAATAGCAGCGGGGCACATGCGGCCCTGGTGCAGGTCTATCAGCTGACCGGAAATCTGGTTCATGCCCAAAACTACAAAGCTGCTGTAAAAAGAAGCGGGCGGGGCAAATTGCCCCGCCCGCAACCTGTGCGCTTTCTTATCAGTTCCTGATAATCCTGCCAGTTTTTACTGCGCCGGCTGGGCCGGTAACGCGATAGGTGTAAAGGCCGGGGGAAAGCCATGCGGTATTAACCTGGCATTTGACGGGCTGTAACGGCTGGCTCAGTACCTGCCGGCCCAGCACATCGTACAATGCTATTTCGCCTTTTAAATTTTGCTGGTTCTCCAGGCTTAAAAAGCTATTGAACGGGTTGGGTGTAATTTGCACCGTTGCCTCCGGCATAATAGCCGCAATGGCAGTTGGCGTAAGCGGGTCGCCATAGCTGCCGCCATATGCTACCGAACAATCCGGGTAAACAATAAATTTCCAGTAACGTGCCATATAGCAGCCCGACATGCAATCGCCCCAATGATAAGAGTAAGTGAGTTCAATTCTGTCTGAAAAAATGGTATCGGCAAGGTCGCGGGTGTTAGTGGTGAAAGTTCCTGTCCCTGCCGAGATGACGCCAGATATATCCAAAAACTCATTACTCATAGCCACCATATTAAAATTACTGTCTGATCGAAACATTAGAATAGCTTTTGAAGCCATCGGATGACCGTCATAATGGTACATAGTAAGATTGTAGTTAGCCATCATTTCGTCTATAGGTTCATAGCCACAGGGGATTACTCCATTTTTAAAATTCTTTACCCAACTAAGAGCGGTGTCAGCAAGTATGTCAATATAATTAGGAACCTTGCCGTACAATGTTCTTATATAATAAATACTCGCTACTGTATCTCTTGCCGGTAAATCAAGCGCATTGTACACGGCCAGCATGGGCCTGAGGATGGTATCAGTCCAGTTTTGCGGTATTACTACGCTGTCTTTGTAAGAAAGGCTGCGCGCATGGATTTCTTTTACCGCCAGCATATCAGCCCCGGTCATGTATTTCATTTTAATACTGTCTGGCGCCGTGCAGTAAGTGCCACTGTCTGGCTTTGCACCCTAAAGACGCCACAGGCCAGCAGCAGCACTATAAAAAAGATGTTTTTCATTGTTTTAGCTCTTTAAAAGTGAAACTGCTTATTGTTTTTCTATGGTTTTGGCATCCAGTATGTCGCTATCGCCTACCAGCAGCACGGTGTAAAAACATGCACAATGTTTGTCATTGGATAACAACAAACCTAAATAGAATTTTAGAAAAACAGCGCTCTTCTTTATTTCTTATTGATAAAAGCTTTTTTACGCTTCCTTACCAGCAGCCACCTTTTCTATTCATTCACCAAAAAGCAATACACTTCTTTCGGGCCATGCACACCTACCACCAGTGTTTTTTCAATGTCGGCAGTGCGGCTGGGACCGGTGTTGAGGTTCATCATAGAAGGCAGATTGTTGCCGTAGCGCTCCTGCATCAGCTTTAGCGCATCGGCAATGTCGGGCACTACCTGCCAGGCATAGGCAATGATGATGTGCGCCGGATAATACACCGGCGAAATGCGGCCAAAAGGCTGCCTGCTGCTGAGGATGGCAGAACCGGTGCGCGCCACCAGGCATTCACAGGCAGTAATGCAGGCATCGGCCAGGCTGTTGCCCGCGTCAAAAGGCTGAATGAAATCCAGCTTGTTGTTTTGAAATGCGCGTTGCCACATCGGTTCTGCGCAGAGGATTTGGCTCCAGCCCTGATCATCGTAGAGGTTGTGCAGGCTTTCCAAAAGTTCCTGATCATTGGCGCAGTACACAAACTTGCCCCCCAAGCGGGAAAATGATTCGGCAAAGGTTTCTTCAGGCAACTGATCTTTTTGCAGGAAAACCCCTTCGTAACCGGCAGCTACTTCCGGGTAAGGCTGAGGCAGTCGCCCGTTTTCCAGTCCCTGCCTGATTTTGCCGAGTATATTTTCTTTTGCCGCTGACATGCCGCAAAGGTAACCTGTTGTGAAAAAATCAAAATTTAAATCCTGCCCAAGGCCGCTACTGTTTTCCGACCCGGCTTTCCGGCAATAAAAAAGCCACCCGGCGGGGATGGCTTTCTTGTTTAAAAAATCTGGGCTGCTTATCCGGCGCCCACCACCGGTGGTTCTACACCAGGAATGGCTTCGTTGGGCGTGGTTTCTTCATGAAAAGGACGGGCGCCAATAAGGCGTTCCAGATCGTCTTTGAAAAGCACTTCTTTTTTCAGCAGCTCGTTGGCCAGCGCCTGCAGGTGATGCATGTGCTCGCTCAGCAAATCTTTGGTGCGCTGGTATTGCGAAGCAATCAGCTCGCGCACTTCTTCGTCTATCAGTTTGGCGGTTTCATCGCTGTAAGGCTTGGTAAAAGTCTGCTCCTGTTGTCCGTCGTAGAAAGACACATTGCCTACTTTTTCGTTCATGCCATAAATGGTTACCATGCTGTAAGCCATACGGGTAATGCGTTCCAGGTCGTTTTGTGCGCCGGTGCTTACCTTACCAAATATCAGCTCTTCCGCAGCACGGCCGCCAAAAAGAGCCACCATCTGATCATTCATCTGATCCATGGTGTAGAGGTATTGTTCTTTGGGCAGGTATTGGGCATAACCCAGCGCTGCCACGCCGCGCGGCACGATGCTGACCTTAATAAGCGGGTGCGCGTGCTCCAGGAACCAGCCGCAGATGGCGTGGCCGGCTTCGTGGAAGGCGATGATTCTTTTCTCGTCCGGAGAAATGATTTTATTTTTCTTTTCCAGGCCGCCAATCACACGGTCAATGGCGTCGTTAAAGTCCTGCATATCTACCTCATCCTTGCCTTTACGGGCAGCAATAAGGGCGGCTTCGTTACAAATGTTCGCGATATCGGCGCCGGCAAAACCGGGCGTCTGGGAAGCGAGCTTCTTAATATCGAGGTCGGACGATTTTTTAATCGGCTTCAGGTGCACTTCAAAAATCATCTGCCGGCCTTTGATGTCCGGGATGTCAATAGAAATCTGACGGTCGAAACGGCCGGGGCGCAGCAGGGCGGTATCCAGCACATCCGGGCGGTTGGTAGCTGCCAGTACAATAATACCGCTGTCGCCGCTGAAACCATCCATTTCCACCAGCAGCTGGTTCAGAGTGTTTTCACGTTCGTCGTTGCTCATCACGGCATTCTTGCCACGGGCGCGGCCAATGGCGTCTATCTCGTCAATAAACACGATACAGGGCGCTTTTTCACGGGCCTGTTTAAAGAGGTCGCGTACCCGGCTGGCACCAACACCTACAAACAGTTCCACAAAGTCGGAACCGCTCATGGAAAAGAAAGGCACCTGGGCTTCGCCGGCAACCGCTTTGGCCAGCAGGGTTTTACCGGTGCCCGGAGGGCCTACCAGCAGGGCGCCTTTGGGAATCTTGCCGCCCAGGGCGGTGTATTTTTTAGGGTTTTTCAGGAAATCCACGATTTCCATCACTTCTACCTTGGCTTCGTCCAAGCCGGCTACATCGTTAAATGTAATCGTAACGCGGGTGCCTTTTTCAAACAGCTGCGCTTTGCTTTTGCCAATGTTGAAAATGCCACCTGCGCCGCCACCGGCTGCCGGACCACCCATTTTACGCATGATCAAAAACCAAACGGCCACAAGCAGGATAATCGGCATCAGGAAAGAACCAAGCAGTTCCTGAATAATGGAGCGGCGGTTTTCCACGTCGATGCCTACGCGGTTTTCGGGCGCCATAGTCGCCTGCGCTTCTTTCATGTCTTCCGCAAATTGTTTGGGATCCACGAAAGTGACACGCAGGTCGGGCGAATTGTTGCTGCGCGCTGCTTCGAAAGGCGAGCGGCTGCCCGGAGCGGGCTGGGGCTGTTCCTTTTTCAGGTAAGCCTCGGCATATTCTTTATTCACAACGATAACTTTATCTACCTTGTTTTGCGCTACAAAACGGTTGATAAATTCGTCGGAGTTGATGGTTTTCTCGGTGCTGCCCATGCTGCCGCCAAAGAAATTGAGGCCCAGGATAACGAGGATAATAAAACCATATATCCAGTAAAGGTTGAAGCGCGGCCCTTTCCGGGGCGCTTTCCCATTGGGGCCGCCGGGTGGCTGCTGCCGTTGCGGAGACTGGGACTGTTGCTTGTTTTCTTCCATTGCTTCTAAAAAATGTAGCGGCAGCGCCGGCTGGCGCCACTCAGGCAAGATGGTTGCTTTATTTTAAAGGTCTTGTTATTTTAAAGGTCATGTTCGGCGCGGCCGGCATCCATCCAAAGGCTTTCCAGGTCATAAAACTTGCGATACTCACCCTGAAAGATGTGTACCACCACATTTACATAATCCAGCAAAGACCATTGATCACCTTCTTCCAGGTGGTAAGGTTTTTCGTTGGTTTTCAGGCGCACTTCTTCCGTAATATGGTCGCGGATAGCCTTTATTTGCAGGGGGCTGTCCGCTTCGCAAAGGATAAAGAAATCGGCCACCGCTTCGTCCAGTTTTTTCAAATCCAGCGAAACGATATTATTTCCTTTTTTATCCTGAATGGCTTTAATGATGGTTTTAAACAGAACACTGTTTCTTGTCAGGCGCGTAGGCGCTTTTTTCCTTTCCTGCAGGGCGGTGATTGCTTGCTCCAAATGACTACCAGAAATTTTATTAAGTAATAACTTTGTAAGGGATATTCAAAATTACACGTTTTTTGGACGCAACACCTCAAATGTATTGGTGCCAAGATGTTATCTTTCTATCCGGTACAGACAGCACCAACAACTATGCCATGCAGCTGATAGATGCCGATAAGGCACAGCATGGCCTGACCGTGGTAGCCGGCCGACAGTTTGCCGGTAAAGGGCAGCGGGGCCGGCAATGGCAGGATCAGGATGGCGAAAGCCTGCTGATGAGCTGCATCGTAAAGCCGCAATTGCCTGTAAGTCAGCAGTTCCTGTTAAGTGCGGCCATTGCCGCCGCGCTGGCCGGCGTGGTGCAGGATTTTTTACCGGGGCAAGAGGTAGCTGTAAAGTGGCCTAATGATATTATTATAAACGACAAAAAGGCAGGCGGCATTTTAATTGAAAACGTATTGCGTGGCGCCACCTGGACCAACGCCGTTATAGGTTTTGGACTGAATGTAGCGCAAAATACCATGCCTGCTGATTTGCCGCATGCCACCTCGCTGGCTCTTGCGGGCGGTAGCGGCATCACGCCCGAAACAGTGCTGCCCCGCGCGCGTGCAGCCATCCGGCAGGCCGTGGCTTTAACCGACGCTTCCACCATCCTGCGCGGCTATGAGCGCTGGCTGTACCGTTTGGGAAGCTGGCAGGATTTCCAGACACCCTGCGGCGTGGTTTCGGCCCGCATTACCGGTGTGCAGCCCGATGGCCGCCTGTGCCTGCAACTGGCAGATTTAACCGGGGTGCAAATCTGGCATGGGGAATGGGCCTGGCTGTGGCCCTGCTGATGCGCTATTACCTACCTTTGCCCACCCGGCATTTTTGCTGATTGCCTGTTTCTAAATAAAAATTCGTGGACGCCCCCGTACGACATACTTCCAGCCCAGACGCAACTGCGCCTTTCCACGCTCCATCTGCCGCAACGCCCGCGCCGCAACAGCCGCGTAAAAAAGGCTTTGCTGCATTCCTGGCCCGCCTGGTTTCCGTGGTTTTTCATCCGGTGTTTTATCCGCTGGTCATGAGCCTGGTGCTTTACGCGCTGCTGCCGGCCAACTTTGCCAGCATGCCCAAAGAACTGGCGCCACGGTGGCTGGGCATTATCGGGCTGCTTACTATTTTCTTTCCGCTTTTTACCATTGTGCTGATGAAGGCACTTGGCTTTGTGGAAAGCATTCAGCTTAAAACCAGCCGCGACCGCATCATGCCTTTAATGGCTACCATGATATTTTACTTCTGGGTCAGCCATGTATTCAACCATTATGCCGGCGCCCCGCTGCTGTTGCGCGCCCTGCTGCTTGGCTCTTTTTACGCCATCATAGCCGTGTTTATGTGCAACATCTTTGTCAAAATATCCATGCATACGGCTGCGGCTGGCGGCATGCTGGCCCTGATGACCCTGCTGCTGTTTCACAGTCCTACCAATGTTTTCGCCGGACTGGCCTTATCGCTGGTGATTGCCGGCATTATTGGTACGGCGCGCATGTATCTGAAAGAGCACACCCGTGCCGAAATATGGCTGGGCTACCTGGTAGGATTTGGCGCGCAAATGGCGGCCTGGTGGTACCTGGCTTAATGCTCTAAATTGAGATTACAGCGCCACAATTTTACCGCGTGCCGTTCTTTTGTTTTTGATGTCTGTTAGTTCGTAGAAGTAAAGGCCAGCTTCCCGCAGGAAAGGGCCGATTAATACAGAATCCTGGTTTTCCACTTCCTGAACAAGCACTGTTTCGCCGGTCATTTTCCGGATAACCAACACACCTTTTTCTACTTTCCCATGCATCCTGATGATACTGTTTGCCGTTGCCGGATTAGGAATAACATCTGGCGCAAACGAAGCAGGATATATGCTTTCAACAGCCGTAAATGTGTCTGAGAGGCAGGATGAATTGTTATTAAAGACAACGGAGTCATAACAGCCGACATAGGAGATTCCCACGGGTGGATAAAGGGTGTCCTGACCAAAGCAGGTAAGGTAAGGCCGTGCTTCAGGTCCGCAAATAAATTCTATTGGGTAGAACGGTCCTCCTAAACTGCCAATGCCTTCTACGTAGGTGTCACCATGATAATTAAAGCCGGCAATGCCCAGCATGGTAAAAACCTTATGGTAGGTGCCGTTTATCAGTATGGAATCAATAGCCACCAGACTATCCACCCAATGTCCGATATGAGTGGTGTCGCCCACATTTAGGTCGTAGCGGTAAAGCACATACTCTGCAGTATCTGATGATTGTGTGTTGCGGTAAAATACACGGCCGGCCAGGGTATCTTCCCGGACATAAATTGGACCGCCGCTAAACCTGCGGTAGTGTAAGCCATAAATGACTGTATCCGGCCCTATATAATCTTCAAATTCAAATGGACCAGCAAGAGTGTAACCATTACTCTGCCAGTGATTTGCCGAATCTGTAAAGCGGATTTTTTGCGCGTTGGCACAAAGGCCGAAACTGCCTAAAAGCAGCAAGAGTAAAAGGTTTTTCATGGCTTCAATTTTATTGTTGTCTGCATTATTAAGTAGCCGATTAATTATTTGTTTACAACTATAAATTAGCGCATTATTTTAAACAACCTATTAGATCCTATTTAAAAAACCTCTGGCACACCTACGGCCCGGCACTGGTAACACATAAAAAAGCCCGGCACATGGCCGGGCTTTTCAAGAAAACACAGTTGAATATTATTGCGCGGAAGCAGCGGCGGCGGAAGCTGCAGCGGCTGCTTTGCTGCTGCGGCGGGTTTCGGTGCCGGCAGCCATGCGCTTTTCCTTGATACGGGCGCTCTTACCACTGCGCTGACGCTGATAGTACAGCTTGGCGCGGCGTACACGGCCACGTTTGTTTACTACAATGGACTCGATGTTAGGAGAAAACAGGGGAAACAGACGCTCTACGCCCACGCCGTCAGAAATCTTGCGCACGGTAAAGGTTTGGGTGGCGCCGGTGCCCTGACGCTTGATCACATCGCCTTTAAAAGCCTGAATACGCTCTTTAGCGCCTTCAATGATCCGGTAATTCACAGTCACGTTGTCGCCGGCCTGGAATTCTGGCACTTCCCTGCGAGCGCCCAATTGTTCGTGGATATAAGCTACTGCCTGTTGCATGGCCTACTAATTTTTTTTAAGGACTGCAAAGGTAAGGGAATAAACCGAAACACCAAAAGGTTTTTTTATTCATGATCTTCCAGCAAATCGGGCCTGCGCTCGCGGGTACGCTGCAGGGCAGCCTCGTGGCGCCAGGCCTCAATCTTTTTGGGGTCGCCGCACAAAAGCACTTCCGGCACTTTCCAGCCTCTGAAATCCGCCGGCCGGGTATAAACCGGCGGCGCCAGCAGGTTGTCCTGGAAAGAATCCGTCAGCGCCGAGGTCTCATCATTCAGCACGCCGGGTATCAGGCGGCCAATGGCATCCACCAGCACGGCCGCACCCAGTTCGCCGCCGCTCAGCACATAATCGCCAATGGAGATTTCCATGGTTACAAAATGCTGCCGGATGCGCTCGTCAATGCCTTTGTAGTGCCCGCAAATTAAAAGCAGGTTTTCTGCCATCGAAAGCCGGTTGGCAGTTTTCTGATTAAAGGTTTTTCCATCCGGCGTCAGGTAGATGACCTGATCATAGGCACGCTCGTTTTTAAGCTGCTCCAGCAGCAGGGCCAGGGGTTCGGGCATCATGACCATACCGGCACCGCCGCCAAACTGATAGTCGTCCACCTGCCCGTGCTTATAGGGTGTGTAGTCGCGGAGGTTGTGTACAAAGACTTCCAGCAGGCCGCGTTCCTGCGCTCTTTTCATGATAGAATGGTTCAGCGGGCTTTCCAGCAAAGCAGGCACAACAGAGATGATATCTATACGCATGAATAAAACAAGAGTGAGGGATTAGGGATAAGTATTTGCCCGAAGGCTTATTGCGCCAGAAAATAAAAGGAGGCAGCCTTCCTTGAAGAAGCCACGCATGGCCTCAGAGTTCCAGCAGGCCATCCGGCAGGTCCATGTAAATGATTTTCTTTTTTGCATCCAGCTGCAAAATAGTTTGCGGCACCAGGGGTATCAACACCTCGCGGCCTTTGTATTCCAGCTCGCCCAGCCATTGGTGCGCTGTCTGAAACACATCTTTAAGCATCCCTACCCTGCCCAGGCTTTTATCGGCTATTTCAAAACCTATCCAAAGCAGCGGCGAGGTTTCGGGACTCAGCTGCACATATTGTTCTGCCACAAAAACACTTTTCCCGACCAGGGAACGGGCCGCTTCGGGCGTATCAACCTCTTCCAGCCGGATGCGGTAGGTTTCGTCATCCACTTCCTGAAAAGATTCCAGAAAAAATGGAATATGGGTATCCCGTTGCAGGGTGATAAAAAGGGGTATTTCTTTTTTCAGCCAACCCGGCTCCAGCATGTGGCTCAGCATCAGTTCCCCCTTCAGGCCATGGGTGCCGGCAATTTTTCCTATCCTCAGCATACGCCGGCAAAAGTAAAGCGGCCGGCCGCGCCTTCCTGTTATTATATTTACCGCCTGAAATAAACTATTCGCATTTCTTCATGCAACGTTTCACTGGCCTTTTGGGCATTGTCCTCATATTAGGCATTGCCTTTTTGTGTAGCAACAACAAACGTAAAATCAATCTGAGGCTGGTACTCAGCGGCCTGGCCCTGCAGGTATTTATTGCCGTACTCGTTTTTAAAATACCCTTTATCAAACATGCTTTTCAATTCCTGGGCAAGGGCATGGAAAAGATTGAAGGCTTTGCCAAAGTAGGCGCCGACTTTGTGTTTGGCGGCCTGATGGCGCAGGACTACGCGGGTCAGGCGGTAAACTTCAGCGCCTCCGGCACCTTTGTATTTGCCATCAACATCACGGCCACTATTATCTTGGTAACGGTGCTGGTAGCAGTGCTTTATTATATCGGCATTATGCAGCGCATTGTAGCCGTTATTGCGCGGGCCATGAACTTTATTATGCGGGTAAGCGGCGCCGAAGCGCTGAGCAACGTTGCCTCGGCATTCGTGGGTCAGATTGAAGCGCAGGTCATGATTCGGCCTTACCTGCCTACCATGACACGCAGCGAGCTGCTGGCTTCTATGAGCGGCAGTCTGGCCTGTATTGCCGGCGGTATTTTGATTGTGTATGCCAATATGGGCGCGCGCGCCGGAATGGATATTGCGCCGCAGCTGATAGCAGCCAGCCTGATGGCCGCGCCCGGCGCGCTGGTGATTTCCAAAATCGTGTTTCCGGAAACAGAGGTTTCGCAAACCATGGGCAAGGTAAAGCTGGAAGTGAAAAGCGGCTACAGCAACCTGATAGACGCCATCAGCCACGGCGCCGGCGATGGTTTTAGAATTGCGGGCAACGTCATTGCCATGCTCATTGGTTTTATTGCCCTCATTACGCTGCTGGACTGGGTGCTGATGAAGTTTGGCATGCTTTGGGGCATGGGCGAAGCAGTGCGCTTTACACTGCCTTATCTGAACGGGGAAGCGCTTTCTTTTAACGTGCAGACGGCGCCGCCGCTTTCCCTGAATTTTATTTTCAGCAAGATATTTTATCCATTCGCCTGGGCTATGGGCATACCGGGACAGGATGTGGCCAACGCTGCTACCCTGCTGGGCCAGAAAATTACCATCAACGAGTTTGTAGCTTTCAAAAGCCTGACGGATAAAGCCGTGCCGGTGCTTACAGAAAAGGGACTGACCATCGTAACCGTGGCGATATGCGGCTTCGCGAATTTCAGCAGCGTGGGCATGCAGATTGGCGGCATTGGCGCCCTGGCCCCCGAGCGGCGCAGCGATTTGGCCAAGCTGGGCATGCGGGCCTTGCTTTGCGGTACCCTGGCTTCTTACCTGAGCGCTACCATCGCAGGTATTCTGTTTTAAAGCAGGTGCGAAGATTATAAGGTTGAAGTAAGGTGAAGAGAGTTGAAGGGGTTGAAGGGATTTCTAAAATCTCAACCTTAACCTCAACCTTAACCTCAACCTTAAAAATACCCCAGGTACATTTTGCTGACGGTGGTGTATTCAATATTCACCTCATCGCCTTCCTTCAACAGTTTATAGTCTGGCTCAGACACTTCAATGCTCAGCCGGGTGGGCGAATCCAGGTAAAAATGGTAGGAGTTGGTCTGTGGCATGTAGCGCTTTCCGGTGATGTGTGCCCGCTCTATGATTTTTTCATTGGCGCGCAGATCCTGTACCACTTTTCTTAAAAAATAATAATAGGAAACATACGCCGTGGTGGCGCTAAAAGCCAGCAAAAAGCCGACGCCCAAAAAGAAAAAGCCGTAGGAAAAAGGATTGGGCACCCCTATGAAGGCGCGTATCCAGGCCACGATAAAGGGGCAGACAAAAGAAAGCACCAGCAGCACCCGCAGCACCTTATAAAACTGTCTTTTATCCTGCGCCACCTTGCGGCGCAGAAAATCCAGCTCATCGGGGCTCAGTGGTTCCTGATATCTTATAATTTCCCGGTTCACGGCTTCAGGTTGTAAACAGCTCCATATTTCTGTTGCGCTGCAGCAAGAAAAGGTTCCAGGCTCAGTCCGCTGCCGGTAGCCTTCCTGCAAAGTTCTTCCGAGCGGTAACGGCGGCCATACTGAAACACATGGGCATGCAGCCAGGCATTAATTCCGGCAAATGCACCTGTCCTTATGTTTTCTTTTAAACCAGGGATTTCATGTTCCAGCTTTTGCGAGAATTGCGCTGCATAAAAGCTGCCCAGCGAATAAGTGGGGAAGTACCCAAAGCTCCCGTGGCTCCAGTGCACATCCTGCAATACGCCCTCCTTAATATTTCCCGGCCGGATGCCCAGGTATTTTTGATAGCCCTCGTCCCAGGCATGGGGCAAATCTGCTACCTGCAGGGCGCCGCTGATCAGCTCTTTTTCCAGCTCATAACGAATCAGCACATGAAAGTGGTAGGTGAGCTCGTCTGCTTCTGTGCGAATCAGGGATGGCTTTACCTGATTGGCCGCGCGAAACAGCGCTTCCGGACTGCCTCCCTGCATTTGCTTTGGAAAGCTTTGCGCCAGCAATGGCAGCAGGTAATGCATGAATTCCAGGCTGCGCCCCACATTATTTTCCCAGAAGCGGCTTTGACTTTCGTGAATGGAAAGGCTGGCCGGCTGCCCCAGCGGCAGGCCATATTGTGCTACCGGCAATCCCTGCTCATACAGGGCGTGGCCGCCTTCGTGAATGGAGCTCCAAAGCAGATTGGCCAGGTCGTTTTCATCGGCGCGGGTGGTTACGCGCACATCTTCCGGTGAAAAGCTGGTGGTAAACGGGTGCTCGGAATAATCCTGCCGGCCGGCTTCAAAATCAAAGCCCATTGCTGCCAGAATCTGCTTGCTGACTGCAAACTGCTGGCCGGCCGGAAAATGCTGCCGCAACAGGGCGTCGCTGACCTGCGGGCCTGCCGCGATGGCGGCCAGCAGCGGTGGCAGCTTTTCGCGCACCGTGGCAAACAAAGGATCCAGCCTGGCTACGCTTGCGTCTTTTTCGTAGTCATCGAGCAAGGCGTCGTATGGATGACCTTGATAACCATAACGCGCCGCCTGCTCTTTCTTGAGATCAATGATTTGCTGCAACAGGGGTAAAAAAAGCGAAAAATCATTTTGCCGGCGGGCGGCTATCCAGGCTTCAAACGCCTGACTGGTAGCCATCGAAAGCGCCACGACAAGAGCAGCCGGCAACTTTTTATTTTTTTCAAAATCCTCCAGGCTCAGGCGGATGTTGGCGGCTTCCTCTTCCGGCAAGGCAGCTGCAGCCAGTTCCTGCAACAGGTGGCCATAAGTATCCGCGGTGAGCAGTTCATGGGCCGCTTCGGCAAGGGTGGCCAGCTGGCGCGCGCGGAAGCGCGCGCCTTTCGCCGGCATATACACTTCCTGATCCCATTGCAGCAACGCAGCAGCGCCATTCAGATCGGCTGCCTGCCGGGTTTGTTGCAGGTATTGGTCATATAAAGAACGCTGGGTGCTTGTCATTGCAGCAAAATGGTAAAGGGGTGAAAAGCGGCTAGGTAGTGGTGGTTTCAGTAGTTTCCATGCGTTCTACCTTATAAATGCCCTCCAGCGATTCCAGCCGGTCGCAAAGCTCGTCCAGCTCGTCTTTATCGTGCACAAACACCATAAAAGTGCCTTCAAAAATGCCGTCTTTACTTTCCATGGTAATGGAGCGCATGTTCAGCTTCAGCTCTGCGGAAATAATGTTGGTAATTTTTTGCACCACCCCCACATCGTCTATGCCGGTCAGGATAACGCCGGTCAGGAAAGAAATCTCTTTGTTCTTCGCCCATTTGGTTCGCACCACGCGGTGGCCATAATTGGCCAGCAGCTGCTGTGCATTGGGGCAGTCGGTACGGTGAATTTTAAGGCCTTCGCTGGTAGTTACAAAGCCAAAAACATCATCGCCGGGAATCGGCTGGCAACATTGCGCCAGCTTGTACAGCACTTTGTCTGAAGATTCGCCGAAGATGATGAGCTCGGCGGGCTTCGTGTGCTTGTGGTGCTTGTCGCTGTCTGTATCTGCCTTTTGTTCCGGCTTTTCTTCGGGCTGCGGCGCCAGCAAACGGTCGCCAATAATGCGGAAGTTGCGCAGCTCCCGCAAATCCAGGCCGCCTACTGCCGCGCTGTAGAAAAGATCCAGCTGCGATGGCTTTTTATAAAAAAGGCAAAGCTCATAGATATTGGATGGAGAAAGCGATACGCCCAGGTTGCCCAGCTTCCTGCCCAAAATTTCTTTTCCATCCTGGCCAATCTTTCTTTTTTCTTCTTTCAGGTAATACTTAATGCGGCTTTTGGCCTTGCCGGTGGTTACAAACGAAAGCCAGTCTTCGCTTGGCTTTTGCTTGCTGGAGGAAATGATTTCCACCTGATCGCCGTTTTGCAGTTCGTGGCTCAGGGGCACCAGCCGGTGGTTTACCTTGGCGCCAATGCAGCGGGCGCCCAGCTCGCTGTGCACATCAAAGGCAAAATCGAGGGCCGTAGCGCCTTTGGGCAATACGCGGAGATCGCCTTTGGGGGTATAGCAGTAAATTTCCTTGGTAAAAAGGTCCAGCTTCAAATCTTCCAGGAAATCGATGGTTTCGCTTTCCGGCTGGTTCAATACTTCGCGCAGGTGCTTCAGCCAGCTGTCCAGCTTGCTTTCCTGCTGCGCATTACTGCCTTCCTTGTACTTCCAGTGTGCCGCCAGGCCCTTCTCGGCAATGTCATTCATCCGCCGGCTGCGAATCTGCACCTCTACCCAGCGGCCGGCGGGCCCCATAACGGTGGTGTGCAGCGCTTCATAACCATTGCCTTTTGGCATGCTCACCCAGTCGCGCAGGCGGGCGGGCGATGGTTTGTACACATTGGTAATGGTGGAATAGACGCGCCAGCAGTCTTCTTTTTCGCGTTCTCGGGGCGTATCCAGGATAACGCGGATGGCAAAGATGTCATACACTTCTTCAAAGGACACATGCTTGGTGCGCATCTTGTTCCAGATAGAATGAATGGCTTTGGGGCGGCCAAAAATCTCAAAGGAAAAACCGGCTTTTTGCAGCTCTTCTTTAATTGGCTTGATGAATTCGTTCACATACCGGCTTCGCTCCCGCTTGGTGTCTTTCAGCGCGCTGGCAATATCGCGGTACACGTCCGGCTGTGTGTATTTCAGCGCCAGGTCTTCCAGCTCGCTTTTAATTTCATAAAGGCCCAGCCGGTGTGCCAGCGGGGCGTAGATATAGGTGGTTTCAGAGGCAATCTTTAACTGCTTTTCGCGGGCCATGCTGCTGAGGGTGCGCATGTTGTGCAGGCGGTCTGAAAGCTTGATGAAAATTACCCGCGGGTCGTCGGCCAGTGTCAGCAGGATTTTCCTGAAATTTTCCGCCTGCTCGCTGGTACCGGCTTTCAGGTCCACCACGTTGCTGATTTTGGTGAGCCCGTCAATGATTTTTGCGTAGCTGGCGCCAAATTCCCGCTCTATGTCTTCCAGCCGTATTTCGGTGTCTTCCACCACATCGTGCAGCAGGGCACAGATGGCCGAAGTAACGCCCAGCCCAATTTCGTTGACAACGATTTTTGCTACCGCCAGCGGGTGAAAAATATAAGGCTCGCCGCTTTTTCTGCGGGTGTCTTTATGGGCGTCTGCCGCCATCTCAAAGGCATGGCGCACCAGGGCCTTGTCTCCCTTTTTCAGGTGGTGTTTCAGGGCACGCAGCAGCGAACGGTATTCCCGCACAATCAGCTTTTTCTCTTCTTCGTCGCTTTTATTATATATACCGGTGGATAGGACGTCCATAGGGTCTGGATTTTGGATGATTAAGTTACGTGCGAAATTCCATTTTTCCGCTTTGTTTTTAACGATAACCGAATTTTGTTTGCTGATAGAAAAGCTATGCCGTTATACCCCGATCTAATGACCACTGCCGACGGTTCTCATACCCTGGCGCTGCCCGGCACCAACGTCACTTACCATTCTGCGCATGGCGCCGTTCAGGAATCCATGCATGTGTATATCCGGGAAGGATGGGAAGCCGCGCTGAACAGCTTTCCGCAGGATACGCTCCGGGTTTTTGAAATGGGATTCGGCACCGGGCTCAATGCCCTGCTTACAGCCGCTGCGGCTTTTCAGGAAAAAAGGAATTCCTGCTACAATAGCATTGATTGGCACCCTCTACCTGCAGCATTGCTTTTAAAACTGAACTATGGTTCGCTGTTACGGCAGGAAGCATTGTGGCAGCAAATTATTACCGCACCCTGGAACGAAACCTGCCGCATTACGCCCTATTTTTCACTGCACAAACAAAAAGCCGATCTTCGCTCCGGCCTGCTGACCGGCGCTTACCACCTTATTTATTTTGACGCTTTTTCACCCACGGAGGACCCTGAATTATGGCAGGAAGCCATTTTCCGGAACCTGTGGGAGCACACGGTTCCCGGCGGCATCCTGGTTACCTATTGCTCCAAAAGCAGTGTTCGCAAAAGCATGATGGCAGCCGGCTGGCAGGTCAGGAAACTGCCGGGCCCACGCGGCAAGCGCGACATCGTACAGGCACAAAAACCTTTTTAAAGCTAATTTTTATTAAAACCGCCGGTGCATTTTGATTTTATTATAATAGGACAGGGTATTTGCGGTACGCTGCTGAGCTATGAGCTTTTGCAGCGCGGCAAATCGGTGTTGGTGGTGGATGATGGCAGGGAATGTGTGGCCAGTAAAGTGGCCGGCGCCGTGCTGAATCCCGTAAACGGCAAAGCGCTCTGGCAAAGCCGGCGGCAGGAAGCACTGCTGCCGGTAGCCATAAATAAATACAGGGAACTGGAAAAAATCTGGCACCTGCCGCTTATCACGGAAATGCCGCTGCTGCACTTCCATACCGAAGAAAAACTGAGGGTTTATTTTGAAGAAAGAGCAGGTGAAATACCGGATCTGCTCTCCGTGCCTTCCGGCGAAGCAGCCAAAAAGTGGCAGGCCTTGTTTCATTATGATTTTGGCACCGGCCTGGTACAGCATTGCCAGGTAGTGCAGGCCCGGGCACTATTGGCGCATGCGCGTTCTTTGTTGCAAGAGACACACTGCCTGCTGGCCGAAAAATGGAACTGGGAGGCCCTGCAGCTGCTTGAAAACGGCCTGGCTTACAAAGACCATACAGCCCGCATGCTTATATGCTGCGAAGGCCCTGCCGTTCGGGAAAACCCTTTTTTCCGTTCGCTGCCATTTACCAAAAACAAAGGAGACGCCTTGCTGCTGAACATTCCGGGTTTACCCCGCCATGCCATGTATCAGCACGGGCTGCGGCTGGTGCCCTGGGAAGGCAATTTATTCTGGGCCGGCAGCAATCAGATATGGGATTATGAAGCGGCAGCACCGGACGCGACCTGGGCAGCCGAAGCCACAGCACAGTTACGGCATTGGCTAAAATTACCGTTTCAGGTAGTAAAGCAACTGTTTGCAGAGCGGCCCACTACGGCCGGGCAACAGGTATTCCTGGGTTGCCACCCGCATTTCCGGCAGGTGGCTTTATTAAACGGGCTGGGCACCCGGGGCTTTTCCGCTTCCCCATTTTATACGCAACAATTGGCAGCTATGCTTTGCGGCGAAGCACCGCTTACAGCGGTGAAGCACAAAAGCCTGACGGCCGGTTAATCCAAATCCCGTTTCGTTTTCCCGGTTTGCAGCTCCAGGCTGATGCGTTTGGCTTTTTCCTGGGCTTCAGCCTCATCTTCCGCCTCTATGGTAGCGAAAATAAGCTGGCCGGTCTGCCCTTCCAGGATGGTATCGCCCTGGGGCTCGCCACTGCCTTTGGTTGGTTCCAGGTGGGTCAGGAGCTTGTTTTGAAAAGTAGCGCGATAGGTTGGCATAGGTGTCTTTTTTTGCTGTTTTACATACAATCAGGCCGCAGCGCCATCGCCGCCGGACCCGCCGCCGCTGCCACTGCCGAAATCCATCATTTCTTCGTCGTCCATATCAAAGCCAGCTTCATTTTCCGGCTTGTCCGGCTCATAGTTTACCTCACCGGTATCCAGGTCCGTAACCTTATGGGTGCCGGGCGGCGGTGTTTGCCTGTCTTCAGGCTCCGGGGTTTTGTCTTCGGTGTTCATGGCGTGTATTTCTTATGAAAAGAAGGGCTAAAAAATCCACGCCAGCAGGTGTCTGAAACAGAAAGAAAGAAATCACCGGCGTAAAGCTCTTTTCCTGCATGATTCAGAAAAAAGGCGCCGGGCAAAGCCCGGCGCCTTTCATAAAAATACAGCTACTTAAAACCATTCCTGGCAACAAAACTATTGTACTATGCCGGCCACCAGTTGCTGCGCAATAGGATGATAATTCTTCCGGTAACGGTTAAAGAGGCTTTTGGCCATATCCTGCAAACCATTGTTCATGAGCGCACCATAAATAGGCTCCAGAAATTTCTGCCGGCCCACCTTACTTAAAAAGGCTTCGATTGCCGGATAAGCCGTTGCGTAATGGTTTTGCGCAGCCAGTACAAACCACTGCGCGGCCAGTTCGGCATTTCCGCTTTTGGTAAAATTAAATGCGACATCCAGTGCTGCCATTTGCTGCTGACTCATTTTGCCGGGCAGGCCACGCAAAAAGTAAAGCCATTCGTGACTGCTCCAGTTGCGGGTTTGCGGCTTAAAATCTGCCGGGCTGCTGCCCGTGGCAAACGCAGTCAGCACCGAATCTACCCTGTTGAAGCGTTCCCGGTCGGCACGCGGCACGTTGGTAGGAATGCCAGGGCCGTACACCCAGGCGTCTATATTGATTTCGCCTTCCAGCTCCGGCTTTTGTTTGATAAGGTGCTGGCGCAGGTAAGCAAGAAATTCTTCTGTGGTAATGCTTTGAAAGGCATGCGCATCAAAGTATTCCTTCAAAAAAGCATCAAATTTTTCGCGCCCTACTTTCTGCTCGATGAGCCTCAGAAACAGCGCACCTTTTTCATAGGGAATATCGCTCAGGCAATCGTCGGCGCTGCGGCCGGAAAGATCCTGTTTCAGCCAGGTATTGCGGCTGGTATCGCCAAATTCTTTCACTGCTGCTACCAAATCCTGATAGCCCAACTCCCATAGCATATCCACATAATCTTTGCCCTGCATTTGCTCGGTAATGCGGCGTTCTATGTACACAGTAAAGCCTTCATTCATCCAGATATCATCCCAGGTAGCGCTGGTTACCAGGTTGCCGCTCCAGCTATGCGCCAGCTCGTGGGCAATAAGGTTCACCAGGCTGCGGTCGCCGGCAATGATGGTGGGCGTGGCAAAGGTGAGGCGCGGGTTTTCCATGCCGCCAATGGGAAAGCTGGGCGGGCATATCAGCACATCGTAGCGCCCCCAGCGGTAAGGACCGTAGAGTTCTTCGGCCGCGGTTACCATCTGCCCCATTTGTTGTAATTCAAAATAAGCCCGGTCTATCAGCATAGGCTCTGCATAAACGCCCACATTGCCGCCTTCGGCGCGAAAGCGCAAATCGCCCACTGCAAGGGCTACCAGATACGCCGGCACCGGATGTTCCATTTTAAACTGATACACACCACTGTCGTTGGGCGCCTGCGGATTGGTGGCGCTCATCAGGGCAATCAGTTCCCTGGGTACCTGCACCCGTGCGTCATACGTAAAACGGATGCCGGGACCGTCCATACAGGGAATCCAGGAGCGGGTATGGGTGGCTTCGCCCTGAGTAAACAGGAAAGGGAATTTACCGCCGCTGGTTTGCTGCGGCTCCAGCCATTGCAGGGCGGTGGCGCTATCGCTGCTGCGGTACCAAACAGAAACTTTTTGTGTCTGGGGCAGAATAGGAATACGAGTGGCCCGCCCTTTAAACGGCACAACTTCCCCCAGGGTAAAAGTGCCCGGCTTCCCGTCCACGCGCACACTGTCTATGAGCAGTCCTTCATTGTCCAGCACCAGTTCTTTTGCCTGCCGGTAGTTTTCAATGGTCCAGTGGGCCACGCCGCTAATTTGCTTTTTATCAAAATTCACGGCAATATCCAGGCTCAGGTGGCGCGGTGCCACACTGTCGGCATTGCTGAGGCTGTGACTGTCTTTACGGGAAGTTTTGAGCGGATCAAAATTATCTTTTGGGGCTTCCTTGCTTCCCTGGCAGGCAGCGCAGGCAGCCAACAGGGCAAAAGCAAGAAAAAGCTGGGTATATTTCATAGCCGGGCAAAATTGCAAAGAACGCCATTGCGCCTCAATAAAATACGGTGAAAGCATGCACGCAGGCTGCGCTCATGAAGCTTTTAACAGCTTTACTTCCACAATGCCCTGAAAAAAGTAAATACGGCCTGTTGCCAGGTGGCGGCAGCGGGCACGCGTACGCAGCTTTTCCAGCTTAATAAAACGCTGACCGCCTTCGGTTTCAAACTCATGATTCAGCGGTACATCATCTACCAGCCGGTAGCCACGCTTGCGGGGATTGTATTTGTAAAGCGCTTTATAAAGACCCGGGTCTGTGCAGGTGCTTGCCGATGGGTTTTCCAGATAAAGGTGCAGGGAGGCGGCAATATCTTCCGGGAAAATATTTTTTCGTAACAGCGGCTGAAGGATTTTTCGATAGGCTTCTTTCCACTCGGCGCCATGCGGCTGATGGCGCTGGCCGTATTGCACAAACGTTTCCAGGTGCGCCAGCTCGTGCAGCAGGGTAATAAGAAAATGCCAGGGATTTAAATTGGCATTGACGGAAATACGGTGCTGTGGCCTTTGGCGAACAGGCGGCCGGTAATCGCCCAGCACGGTACGCCGTTCGTGGGTCAGCGTCAGATGAATGGGATAGGCTTGGAAAAACGAAATCACATACTTAAAGGTATGTGGCGGCAGGAAGTGGTTGAGCGCTGATAAGGAAGTTTCCTGCTTGGGCATAACAACTACTATATTAAACTTTTCTTTTGGCCAGCCGGCTTAGAAAAATAGCTTCCATACCGGTATAAAGCAGGTACACACCCAGCAATACAAATAAAGTAGACTTGTGATAATATTGCTTCAGGCCCACCACATACACCAAAACCAGGCCAATGATCACCACCATTTTAAGCAGTGAGGCCCCGGTAACGCCGCCTACAAAAGCCATGGGGCGCGCCTGAATTTTTGCCGCCGCTACAAAGTAGGAAATCAATGTAATCAGGGCAATGGCAGCGTTGCCAATCCAAAGTACAGAAAGGAGAAATTTGGCATTGGCCAGATGCAGCAGGTGCCCGATGCCGCCAATAACCAAGAAAAGCAGCAGCAAAAGCAGCAGAAATTTACGGTTCATCCTGAGAATCCTTTTTGTTGAATGTTTTGATGAGGTTGTATAAAGAAAAAAGAAGCGCCACCAGGGGCAACACCACGACCATCAGGGCACGGACGCCGATTTTTTTATCCAGCCAAAGCCCTGCCGATACGGCCAGGCCCAGCATTACCAGCCACTGTGTGGCGAGGCCGGCGTAGCGCATGGCGCTAATGGTCTGTCGGTTGTTGCTTTGGCGGCTCATGGCGGCAAAGTTGCTGGTAAATCGGGGAATTAGCTAATTCCCTGGAAACAGGATGGGTAACAGGGAATTTGAGCCGGCACCCGGTAATTGCCCAACTGCAAACTATTTTTGGCCTTCCATGAACCAGGCAAACGCAGAGAAAGAAATTTACCAACAGGCCAGGGCTTTGCTCACGCAAAACGGCGAACCCGATGATATGCAGCAAACCATAGCTGCATTACGCAGCGCCCTGCGCCTCGCCGATTTTAAATATTATGTGGAAAGCGAGCCGTTCCTCGCCGATTTTGAATACGACCAATTGTTTAAAAAGCTCCAGGCTTTAGAGGCGGGCAATCCTGAACTGATTACCCCGGATTCGCCGACGCAACGCGTAGCGCGTGGATTGTCCGAAAAATTTCCGCCGGTCAGTCACCTGGTACCCATGCTGAGCCTGGATAATACCTACAACGCCGAAGACCTGCGCGACTGGGACCGTCGCTGCCGTGAGCTGGCAGGCGGCGAAAGCCTCGTATATTGCGTAGAGCCTAAGTACGATGGCGCTTCTATTTCCCTGATTTATGAAGAAGGCCAACTGGCGCGGGGCGCAACCCGCGGCGATGGCGTGATGGGCGAGGAAATCACGCAGAATGTGCGGCAGATTAAATCCATCCCGCTTTCTGCGGCTTTTGAAAAAGCCGGCGTAGCGCAAATTGAAATAAGGGGCGAGGTGGTAATTCACAAAGAAATTTTTGCGGCCTTCAATGAACAGCGTTTAAAGGAAGGATTAACGCCCCTGGCCAATCCGCGCAATGCCGCCAGCGGCACCCTGCGCATGCTGGACCCCGAAGAAGTGCGTCGCCGGAAACTCAGCGCCGTGCTGTACCACATCAGCGATTATACCTTAGCGCCGGGCGCCCCTACTCCGGAACCTCTGAACGGGCATTTTGAAAGCCTGCAATGGCTGGCGGGCCTGGGCTTTTCCACGCCAATTCGCGAAATGCAGCGCTTTGAAAGTATAGAAGACGTGATTGCCTGCTGTGAAGCTTTTGAAGCGCGCCGCGATGCCTTGCCTTACGAGGTGGACGGACTGGTGATTAAAGTAAATTCCATTGCCCTGCAGGAAAAACTGGGCATGACGAGCCACCACCCGCGCTGGGCAGTGGCTTATAAATTCAGCGCACGGCAGGCCACGAGCAAGCTGCGCAGCGTGGAATTCCAGGTTGGGCGTACCGGTTCCATAACGCCGGTAGCCAAGATAGACCCTGTGCCGATTGGCGGTGTTACAGTTGCGTCTGTATCCCTGTTTAATGAAGAGGTGGTCAGGCAAAAAGATTTAAAGCTGGGCGATACGGTGCTGGTAGAGCGCGCCGGCGATGTGATTCCTTACATCGTAAAATCGCTGCCCGAGCTGCGCGATGGCACTGAAACGGAAATTCATTTCCCAACCAACTGCCCGGTATGCGAGCAACCCCTGGAGAAGCCGGAAGAAGAAGCGGTTTGGCGCTGCATCAATGCCAGCTGTCCGGCACAGGTAGTGGAACGGCTGATTCACTTTTGCAGCAAGCACGCTATGGACATCCGCGGCATGGGCGATGCCAATGTGCGTCGCTTTTATGCAGACGGCTTGCTCACCACGATTCCCGGCATGTATCAATTAGACTGGCTGCGCATTTCCGCCATTGAAGGCTTTGGCAAGAAGAGCATGGAAAACCTGCAGGCGGCTATTGAAAAAAGCAAAGCACAGCCCCTGCACCGGCTCATTTTCGGCCTGGGCATCCGCCATGTGGGACAAACCACTGCCAAAACCCTGGCACGCGCTGTCAGCCACCTGCGTGACCTTTACGACTGGACGGAAGAGCAGCTGCTGACCCTGCAGGATGTAGGGCCCAAAGTGGCGGCTTCCATCGTGCACTTTTTCCAGACGCCTGAAAACCGGCACATGATAGATGAGCTGGAAGCTGCAGGCTTAAACCTGAAAAATGAGCATCGGGAGGAAACTACGGGTGGTGCGCTGGAAGGCAAGACCTTTTTGTTTACCGGCACGCTTTCTCATTTTAAGCGCAGCGAAGCGGAAGAAATGGTGACGCAGAAAGGCGGCGTTATTTCCGGCAGTGTAAGCAGCAAGCTGAACTACCTGGTGGTGGGCACAGACGCGGGCAGCAAGCTGGATAAAGCCAAAAAGCTGGGCACGGTCAGGATATTGAGCGAAGGGGAGTTTTTGGAACTGATGAACGAGTAAGAGATTTCGCGCGAAGGCGCAAAGATTCGCAAAGGAGCGGAGAGGTGTTTCCCGCAGCGACACGGCGGAGGCGGCGGCGCAGCGGTTTTTTACGGTAGCTGCGGACACACGCAGTATGCCCGCAGCGAATCAATACATAAAGCGCACAAACGGTTGCGGTAGCGACCCAATGCTTGTAGCAAATGGGCGAACAAAAACAAGGCTGGCGTTAGTCAGCTAATGTTTGTCTGCCCGTGCTTTTCTAAAAGTTCGTAGCCGCAGGCTACTAAATAATACGACGTTGGCCGGAGCCAACGCCGAACTATAATGCGGGCAATAGCCAGTTGGTGTGTCTGCCACAACACAGTTAAGCGAAGGCTCCAGTATTATTCCGTAGTTAAGCGAAGGCTCCAGCCTTCGTTTGAATATCCCGTAGCCTCTTGGCTACAAAACGTATCTGTGAAGAAAAATCACTGTCCTACCACCATCACGGTACTGCCGCCGCGCAGCGCTTTGTTGACCAGTAAAATGTTTTTCACCGGCTTTTCAATTTCGCCGGATTGCAGCACCATTTCTTCCGGCACTTTCCCGGATTGCAGGATGTGCACGGCAGCCCAAAGGCCAAAGCCGGTGGCGGTATCATATTCGCCGCAAAGGTGTTTAAACCCGCAAATAGCAGCGTTTGGTAAACCAGTGTAAGCCGCTTTGTAAAAAGCATTATTCCGGCTGTCGCCATTTTCACCGCTTAATATCAAATCAATGCTTTCAGGAGCGATACCTGCCTCGCTGAGCAATGTCTTAATAGTTGCGCCGATGAGAGCGGTATCGTTTTCATCCTGCAAAATGCTTAATCCTTTAAGCTGTGCCAGCGCGCCTTCGGGCTGATTGCCCAGCACAAAAAAGGAAGCGCCTTCGCCGCCAATGGTGCCGGGTGTGTCTTTACAGGCAAGCAGTTCGCTGCTTTGGATTTTTTCCTTTTTCCAGTAATTAATCTTGTCTTTGATGATGTAATAACGCTCCGTCATTTCATCATAACAACCAACCAGCAGGCGGTGTGTATCCGTGGCTTCTTCCAGCAGCAAACGCGCATCCAGCAGGGCCAGCTCAAAGGAAAAGCCGCGGTGCAAAAAGCATTGGTTGTAGCCTTCGCATTTGGTTTGCATGGCTATCCAGCCATTCGGACTGTTGAAAGTACTTTGGATAAAAGCCGTTGGGTTCAGCGTGTCTTCCTTTAGCTCAATCATGTCCATCAGGAAGTTTTGCATATCCGTGATGCTGCCGTTGCCGGTGCCGGTGAGGATGCCGTGCAGCGGACCTTCGCCTGCGTCCTGATAAGCCTTCATGGCGGCGCTGATGCTGAATTTCAGCATGCGGCTCATGCGGCGGATGGCTACCGGCGAGATAAATTCTTTGTAGGGAGCATCCTGCACATAAAGCTGATTGGTGTGGCTGCTTTCCAGCTGTTGCAGAAAAGATTCCGGCGCAAAGCTGTGCTGCGGTGAGATGGCCGATGCCGAAAGGATATAACAGGGATATTGCGCCATCTAAGAATCAGCTTTTGAGAACACTAAAGAAACATTGCTGCCGCCAAATCCAAAAGAATTAGAAAGCACATGCTTTATTTCTTTGGATAAATTTTCCGTTATGGGTTGAATGCTGATTTCCTCCATCGGCTCGCTCCAGTTCAGGTTGGCCGGCGCAAAGCTTTCATTCATAGAGCAAATGCTCAGCACCGCTTCAATAGCGCCTGCCGCCGCCAGGGTGTGGCCGGTGAAAGGTTTGGTAGAAGAAAAAGCCGGCGCTTCCGGCCCGAAAAGTTGTTCAATAGCCCGGCCTTCAGAAGCATCATTGTTGGTGGTAGCCGTGCCATGCGCGTTGATGTAAGCAATGTCAGCCGGCGCCAGGCCTGCCTTATCTATGGCCTGCCGCATGGTGCGCAGGGCGCCGGCGCCATCGGGCGAGGGTGCGGTAGGATGATAGGCATCGTTGGTATTGGCATAGCCGTCCAGGAAAGCAAGCATGGTAGCCCCTCTTGCCTTTGCATCGCTTTCTTTTTCCAGCAACAGGTAAGCCGCACCTTCGCCCAGGTTAAGTCCAAACCGGGACTGGTCAAATGGCCGGCAGTGCATTTTATCCACATTTTTAAGCGAGCTGAAGCCATTGAGCGTAAAGCGCGAAAGCGAATCGCAACCACCACAGATGGCCTTGTCCACAAGTCCCTGTTTTATCATGCGGGCGCCCAGCATCAGTGCATTAGCGCTTGAAGAGCAAGCAGTGCTCAGCGTGGCCAACAGCGGTTTTAAGCCAAAATGCGCGGCGGCATGTTCCGTGCTTTCGGCGCAGTCCAGCGTGTCTATAAACCGTTCAAAATCGCCGTGCTTTACGGGGTCTATAAATTCCAGGTAAAGGTCTTCCACCGTGCACATGCCGCCCACCGTGCCTGCGTTCAAAAAGGCCAGCCTGCTGCGCTGCAGCAGGTCGCTCCCCGTCTTATCCACAATTTGTTTCAGGGCAGAGATGGCCAGCAGGGTGGTGCGCGTGGCTGCCTCGCTGTCGGGTTCTATATCGCAGTGCTGTGCCAGTTGCCCGTTGCTGAAAGGCACTTCCCCCAGCACATATGTTGCCGCGTGTACGGATTGCAAAAACCGTGGCAAGCGCACGCCACTTTCCTTTTGCCGCAGGGCCAGCAACTGTTTTTCAGCGCCTATGCCCAGCGCACTGATGATGCCTGTGGCAGTAACAACGATACGGTCTGATTGCGGCATAAATAAGATGCAGCCCGGCAGGCTCAGGCTTTTTTATGAGCTTCAATGTAGTCTGCCATGCTCTGTACGGAGCCCAGCACTTTGCGGCCTTCGCGGGCGTCTTCTATCTTAATGCCATAATTGCGCTCCAGCAGCACCATCAGTTCCAGCGAGTCTATGCTGTCCAGGCCCAGGCCTTCACCAAAGAGGGGCGCGTTATCGTCAATGTCTTCCGGCTTCATGCCTTCCAGGTTCAGGCTTTCAATAATCTGCTCTTTGAGCGTGGTTTTCAAGTTTTCCATGGGCCACAAAAATAGAAGATTTAATGCGGGTGTAGGTGCGCCGGCGCAACAGTCTTTTCAAAATGATGAGAATATTTTAATATTGTTGAAAGCTTTTGATTCCTGCCCCTTCCTGTAGCCGTTTAAAAACAATGCTATGAGCTTTCAGAACAACATCATCAAAGAATGGGCGCCGGATGAGCGTCCGCGGGAAAAGCTGCTGCAAAAAGGCCCGGCTGCGCTTACCGATGCGGAGTTACTGGCCATTCTCATTGCCACCGGCATTGCAGGGGAAAACGGAGACCGGAAAACAGCCCTGGACGTGGCTGATGCGGTACTGGATTTGGCGCACCGGCACCTGCATGAATTAGGGCGGCTGAGTGTGCAGGAGCTGCAAAAAGTAAAAGGCATTGGCGAGGCAAAAGCCATCACCATTGCTGCCGCACTGGAAATTGGCCGCCGCCGGCAGGCCAATGAAGCGCTGCAACGCCCTGCGCTGAGCAGCAGCGCCGAAGCCGCGAATGTGCTGATGCCTTTCTTAGGCGACCTGAACCACGAAACCTTTATGGTGCTTTACCTGAACCACGCCAACAAACTTTTGCGGCACGAAAAGCTAAGTGATGGCGGCATGACGGGCACGGTGGCAGACGTGCGATTAATTCTGAAAAACGCGTTGCTCTTTAATGCCAACAAAATGATTGTGGCGCACAATCACCCCAGCGGCAACCTGCAGCCCAGCACAGCCGATAAAGTGCTCACAGAAAAAATAAAACAGGCCGCTGCTTTGATGGATATCCAGCTTTTAGACCACCTGATTATTGCCAACAATACGTATCTGAGCCTTGCGGATGAGGGGCTGATGTAGAGGTGAATGGTGAATGGTGAATGGTGAATGGTGAATGGTGAATGGTGAATGGTGAATGGTGAATGGTGAATGGTGAATGGTGAATGGTGAATGGTGAATGGTGAATGGTGAATGGTGAATGGTG